>Ga0123352_10005817_pt1 | contig 18706 bp, 8 predicted proteins | sample TergutLab28metaG_FD_89700 | JGI IMG/M metagenome (GOLD analysis project Ga0123352, IMG submission 89700) | Labiotermes labralis P1 segment gut microbial communities from Petit-Saut dam, French Guiana - Lab288 P1 | ecosystem: Host-associated > Arthropoda: Insects > Digestive system > Gut ... | reverse complement strand
TGCAATGACAGCTACATACTCTATTGGAGCCACGAGACTTAAACAGAACTGTCAAGACAAATGTGTACCGTAGGCCACAGAAACCACCTGACATTCCCTGAGTAACCATAGCAACTATATACTGTGTGCTACGGCAGCCACATGACCTGATGAAATTTGTCATGAAGACTAGGTGCCGTACGCTATGGGAGGCACGAGACCTTACCTGCGTTGTCAAGGAAACTATGGACTACGATACAAGTACATCGACACATTCTCTCTAAAATCTATATGAAAGTCCACTTTGGCTCCTAGTTCGCGATTGTGGCACACCAACAACACCTGGAAGCGGCTTTAACCGTGCGATACTTGCGACGCTACATTAGTCTATCAACTGACTGCGGTACGCAAAGGGCAATTAATTCCCCTTGCCAACTAAATATAATGGCTCACTCTCCAGATCCAAAACGTGACGACGAATAAGCAATGACAGACAAGGACAGACTACCCGTGCATGTGACAACAAGAATGTAACCAACTCTTGTCACGGTACAAAAGTTAATAACGTCTGTAACAATTTGAAACGCTAAGACCATCAACAACGCGCACATGATACAAATGAAAACGAATCGCTTTCAATTAATTCACGTACTGTGTACAAACCAGTGCCCTGGCAATGTTACAATGTAACAATCTGGCCCCTTCAATAGAGAAGCTTATTTATAAAACATTTCAACACGTTATGAAATATATATGAGGTGTAAAAGTTCTTACGAGATTTTTCCCTTTTGGGCTTCACGGGAAATAAATATTGCACATAAAATATTTTTCTTGGCATCTTCTGATCGAAGCATTCATAAATGCAGAGTAATCATGCGAAATGTGGGCAATTTTAATTAATACTGCCTATAAAATTGTGGGCCCGGTAGCTCAGTCGGTATAGCGACTGACTACGGGCTGGATGGTCCGGAATCGAATCCCTGTGGGAACGAGATTTTCCGCCCGTCCAGACCGGCCCTGGGGCCCACCCAGCCTCCTGTAAAATGAGTACCGGGTCTTTCCCGGGGGTAAAGTGTGGCTGGGTCGTGCTGCTGACCACTCACCTCCTTCTAGTGCCGCGGTCATGGAAGAGTAGAGCTATACCTCTACCCACCTTCTGGGCCACACCAGGCCTGTGACGGGACCACTGTACCTTTTTCTCTACTGACCATAAAATTAAAAGGAGAGGAATGAAAACAAAAAACTTATTCGGGTGGGAAGTAAGAACAAGTTTTAAATCGCTCCACTTTCATTTCCATGTCCTGTCACCAGTGGGTTCAACAGCGAATTTGTGGAAAATGGCATCTCAAATGCAGAAAGCCGAGTGTATGCTCTGTAACACAATCGAAACTTGTGGTTGCAGTTAGAAAGTAATTTCGTAAGAAGTCTGGCAGAGAAACATCGACGAATATGTCCATACACAAGCGCTGTCAATTTTCAATGTGGCAGGTTCTATCTGTAAAGGGAAAAGCCCCGATAAACGACCGGTCCTCTGAAGCTAAGGAAAATTCCGAAGGACAATGCACAAAATTCAGCAATTAGTTTCAAATTAAACAGTAAAATATCGTAACTATTGCAGCGTGTAACAGCCCGTAACAACGAAGATGGCAATGCGCGTTGCTGTGACACTCAAAAGCAAAGATCTATGAAAGAAATTGACAACCAAAATTTTGTTTAGCGATGCAGCCATTCTCCATCGGCCCGGCCACGTTAACCTACATAACATTAGAATTTGGGGCAGGGGCAATTCGCAGGCAGTGATTGAAGCTACATTTTAAAGGTGAGTCCCAAGTTTCCCGCTGTTTGTGTTTCAACAAAACGAAAAGTTTCGCCGAATGCACTCTGACAGTTGCAGTGTACTTCGACGTGTTGAAAAAACTCATCGTGCCGTCCCGTTACGGAGAAAGGAACGTTCTGTTTGCAAGACGGAGCGCCTACATTTTTACACTGCAATTCGGGCAAGATCTCTTACATCGAAAAACTCTATGGACGTGGATTGGTATGGGCGGGTCTATCACTTGACCATCTCGTTCCTCTGACCTCAAACCATTTTTCTTCTGGAAGCAGATAACATGAGCTGTTTAGAGTCCAGTACTTTGCCAAAATTTGTTGGAAGGATAGAACCTACTGCAGATACACTTACTCCCGCCAAGCTAAAAAATTTATGCACTGACCTTTAATACAAATGTGCCATGCACTGGGATATTCACTGCGTCATTGTTGCACATCTGTGAACTGGTAAGTGGAATTCTACTTATAATAAATCCAACTAGATGCACTAATTTCTCAAATTTATTTTTGGAATACAATTCTACATGTTTCGGACAGTTGCTTTGTCCATCAACTCCTGATGATGGACAAAGCAACTGTCCGAAACATGTAGAATTGTATTCCAAAAATAAATTTGAGAAATTAGTACATCTAATTGGATTTATTATAAGAATTTATCACGGTGCACGGTCACCTGAATGTTAAGTGAAGATCGACAAAAACGTGATGTTATAACCTACAAGTATACATTTAGTGCTCTCTCCTTTGACTGTTACTTCTTGAGCTTTAATCATTAAAATCATCTACATTTCTCCCTCCCCCCTCAACACCTGCTGGATAAGCTACAGAGCTGGTCAGGACGTACTGGCACAGTAAGCGATCTGTCCCTGTCAGGAATTGGAATATGATTCACAGTTACGTCACAGCTAACTCTTTAAAGATGGATTTGCATAAGGTCTCAGTGGGCACCGAGCTGTAAACACTCTCAACTTCGGTTGTACAAAAACAGTCTGTTAATGCTGTATAAAGTCAAAGTCTCTGTTTGTTTTGAGATCCATACAGAACACACAGATGCCATGAAAGCTCCATGCAGACTTTTTCAATGGTAAAGCCTGGTGCTAAGTCAAGTAACCGCATGGCTTTAAAAGGCCATTATAGTAATTAAAAAAAGTGTCACAAGGACTCCTAAACGCTGATATCTAATTAAGGAAGGTCATGTTTTCTGCATTCGAACCCACAGACGGCACATAGACTAGGCACAGAAGAATAAATACAGAGTCAGGTACGTTTAAAGCGAGTCATGAAAACGTACAATAAATTTCAGGCGCATCTCCACAGCCAGTAAAGGTATTGATATTCGTTCTACTGTTTACACTACTGCGCGCCATATCGTTAGTGGCGTAACTAAGACGTTTCACGTAGGCCTGATATTACACCACTTCGGTACATCGATTTATCCCCATCTCGAATTTTATTAGTCAGCTTTTTATTCATCTAGAGGCTTGGACCTGTATTTGGACAACGGCCCACACACATTCCGATGTCCTTCCTCCAACTAATTTGTTAGCTACTACACTTAATTGCGCTGTAGAACCAAAGGTGCGAATTTTTCTCTTCTTTCAAGAACAAAATGTTTACTTACGCAGGTAGATGAAATCACTTTAGCCAACTAATTATACGCCAGGCGTGGTAATGGTGTACTCACCTAAAAAGAGAGAGAAAATAAAATTAGTGCCCTTGCAGACATGATAATTTTTTTAAATAATACATAAACCGAAGTGTGTGGTGTTGAGAACAGATGGTGTGGACTTGTACTGTAGGTCTCAGCGGACAGAAGAATGTAACGCATAATTCTGGTAGGAAAACCATTTGAAAGCGGCCACTTGGAAGCTCGATAATATAGAAATACAGGTAAAGTTTTCTCTGTATACAACATGAGGGCGTATGAAAGGGTGGGGACAAAGCTTCACTTATCCCACTTGACACTTAGATGGAGGGGAGTGATCAAGTTTACGCCCCGGCTGCTTCACCCCTGAGAAAAGAGCCGTGGTACCCATTGAAGGGGAGGCAGTTTGGTCTCCAAAACAAATCTGAGCTTTTTGTAGAAGATAGAAAAATCTTGCCAGTGCCGGAAGTCGAACCACGGTACCTCTGACTACAGTTGATTTAGTTTAATATTATGGTCGCATGGTTAGCGCTTCCGCTTCGTATTCGCGAGGTACCGAGTTCAAAACTGGACTCGGCATTCGCCTGCCCAGACTGGTCACAGTTGTCATCCGTCTCTCAAGGCACGGACCGTTACAGCAACTATCCCTTCCAAGGACATCCTTCGTAATTCGCGATCAGTATAATCTTACCGTCTGACGTTACATAGTCTCAGCGGTAACGACATTACACAGGCCATAAATAAAGTAAAGGTCAGAAACAGACTATAAATACATTAACAAAATGTTAGAAAGTAGGGTGGGGGGAGGGTGTGAAACAGCTCGTGTCGTATGAGGGGAATCCGGTAATGGCCGATGGAGTTACACCCTCTGGTAGGCTGTCTATTTATTACTCTGGTTTAGGATAGGATCCACTGAGGAGGTTTAGAGCTGCCAAATGAAAATGTGGGTAGGTGCATTCAACACAAGGCATTTCAACTTAACGTTGTGCATCCAGTTGTGTTTGTATTTCAAGAACTAATGAATAAAATAGTCCGTCTTGAACAGCATAACGATCTTTTTACAGAAATAATAACATTTCTTGAATAATTATCAAAGACACATTTAAAAATTTTCCACCGGCCTATTAAATACTTGTAGTTGGTTTTACCAGTAATATTATAAGCCGCGCACCAAGATTCGATCTCTGGCAAAGGACAGTTAATTCCATAGTCGCCCACGGAATTTTCATCCGCCATACAACAGAAGCTGGGCCGCTCACACCCCCTCCCAGAGGTAACTAATGCACCAAAGTCACATCTTCATGGCGAAGTGATTAAGGAAACCCTAAGCTTGTATTTATTTTATGTTTTAATGTGATGAGGTGTCTTTTAACACGCCTGATCTATATACGAAGGGGGACTGATTGACACTGAAGACCTTAAAATGAATGGAACACAAGGAATGCACAACTAGACCTAGATGTTCTTGTAATAAAACCAACGAGATGCACTAATTTCTCAAATTTATTTTTGGAATAGGAATCTACATGCTTCGGACAGTTTCTCTGTCAATCATCAGGAGTCTAGCACTGTATACACAGCAGTACGTACAGGTTATGCTTGCTATCAAGCAGTCAAAATAACCTGTATGTATTGCTGTGTGTACTCCTGATGACGGACAAAGATACTATCCGAAACATGTGGAATCCTATTCCAAAAATAAATGTGAGAAATTAGTGATTTTCTTTGGTTTTATTATAAGAATATATCACGATGCACGGTCCTCAGAATGTCTAATAGACCTAGATGGTTGACGTCCCCCAAACATTAGTCGAATAAACATGGCTGAGCTCCGTTCTGGAGTCGATCCCAGTTACTTACAATAATTAAAAGCCGTCGGCAGTTCCAACCCCACTTTCACCATAATTCACATCGTTATCAGATTATCGGTAAAAGAAAGAGAAAGATGCTATTTATAGACGGCTTCTGCAACTCGGAGAGTTCTCTTCAACGCCAATATTTCTTCTGCGATCTGCCTAACTTCCCTGTTTCCTCCTGATCGACCTCAAGGAACCCTCCAACCCCAACCCTCCTACCGACACACTACCACGCCCCAGTCTCACAATACAGAAAAGAACGAAGTAACGTGCAGTAACTACTAACTTGTCAATATTTTTATCTAATAATAGAAGAGAAATCCGATTTGATTATTGCCACAATAACACTGCGTCATGGCGAACAGTATTTGATTCTCGATTTTTCGTACAAATGATGTAAGATTTGGTGTCTATCAATATTTACAGGGGTGCTGATAAGTCCTTAGCCCGACCAGGAAAGAAACAAGATAATATTTCTGTCAGAATGGTGTGAATTTTCTTCGGCGCCTTGCCTTGCTGGAAAAAAAAACTCGATGACAGCTCGCGTCTCGATGTTGTTGAAATAATGCGCGTCCCTCACATGCTTCCGAGTTCGTTTTCTTCCCGGTCGGGCTAAGGATTTATCAGCACCTCGGTATTGTTGAAGAGTTGACGATGTTTCAATTTACCACTCGCAATTCTAGGCCAGAATTCGAGCGATTTATGACGCTGAAAGCTGCGCGTCACAAGTTAAGTCAGTGCCTTGTGTGTCGGGAAGCCATGGCTTACTCAAAATTGGTAGGTACGTCTTTGCTGTCTCTCCGGACAATAAATCGCACAACAGTTACCGTCACCGAACTGAAAAATAAATGCACAGCTTTTCGAAGATCGTGATCTTCAACAAATAAAAAGGTAAAGGTAAAGTAATCCCGTTACAGGCCCGGTGTGGCCCAGAGGGTGGGTAAAGGTATAGCTCTACTCTTCCACGACCGCGGCACTAGAAGGGGGTGAGTGGTCAGCAGCACGCCCCGGCCGCACTTTACCCCCCGGGAAAGACCCGGTACCCATATTACTGGAGGTTGGGTGAGCCACAGGGCCGATCTGGACGGGCGGAAAATCTGGTCCCCACCAGGATTCGATTCCGGACCATCCAGCCCGTAGTCAGTCGCTATACCGACTGAGCTACCCGGCCTAAGATCTTTAAAAATATCGTTCGAAAACCAACAATAGAGGGAGGGGGGAATTAAAAAAAACAAATAAGTACAATGTCCTCTAGAGTTATGATTCACTAAGTTTTGTGAAAATCCTTCCAATTGTTTGAACTTCGTTGGGAGGAAGACGAGAACATACAAAGGGACATGGTGATGTGTCGTGTGAGAAATTCTCTCCTTTAGCGTCAACACAATTATCTGTACGTAATCAGTAAAACAGTGACATAACGATAAGCCTATATTCGTATAAGATATTTTAAAAAACAGGCCACGGTATTTTGATTTCGCACTCTTCCTCAATCACATTTTCGTTGCGATGGTCTGTGCTTTGCATCTCTGACTTACCTGCAATTATCGCACTGTCAGATACACAAAACATAGTTGCTAGTATAGTTTACGATTCATGGCACACTGTTTGATCACTCTGGGTTCTACCCAACTTCAAAAGGTGAACGCACACAAAATTACATTTATGACAAGGTTAGCAATAGGACATCTTGCGTCACATGGTGGGAATAATAGCCTTTATTGTCGCAACATTATATAATACAACGTGCGATATATATTAAACTCACACAGTTTTGAGACCTACCCACAGTTGGGATATTACGAAGCGTAGAGTGGTAATTACTTACCGAGTTTCGGGAAAAACCTATCGGCCCCAAATTAAAAGGTTAAGAAAGCAAAGAATCCTTTCTTTTTGATTTCATTGACCCTTAAGATGGAACCGATAGGTTGTCCCGAAACGTCGGTACGGGATTACCACTCTACGCTGCGTAATATCACACAAGAGAGCACAGCCCATCTGCATAGCGGCGGAGGCCTGACATCACGCATCACACAATTTTCCCTGCACCAGAGGTAAGGCAACAGACCGGGCTCGAAGGTGATACCTTCTGGATCGAAGGGCGACAGAGTAGAACATCAAATTCAATAACATTAAATTAAAATATGTGTAAACTTTTACCGAATACATTAAATTTTGACAAAAACAATTCGAAAGGCAGTGTTTATTAGGATTATGGCAATTAGCTACCAAACTGTACGGCGACACACTCAACAAGACCAAGCTTCCTGACTGTAAACATAGCTTATATTAATGAATTAATTATTTACGATTTACATTAGAATATTCTTATAATAAAAACCAACCAGATGCACTAACTAATTTCTCAAATTTATTTTTGGAATAAAACTCTACATGTTTCGGACAGTTCCTCTGTCCATCATCAGGAGTTTTTCACTTTACACACTGCAGTTCTGTCCTGATCCTGCTCGCAAGCTGTCAGCAAACCTGTATGACATATACCATTGCTGTGTGCACAGTGAAAAACTCCTGATGGTGGACAGAGGAACTGTCCGCAACATGTAGAGTTTTATTCCAAAAATAAATTTGAGAAATTAGTGCATCAATTTGGTTTTATTATAAGAATTTATCACAATGTAAGGTCACCTGAACGTCAAATTAGAATATTCGTCTGTGTCTTCCTGTTGGCAGAAATGTGTGCGAAACTCTGACGCCTAAGTTAAAATATGACACTAAATGATGGTGTATGGATTTTAATTGTGAAATAATTGTAGCAATACGGGATTCCGTTTAGGAGACAACACGGAATTAATATTATTTAACTTTATAATAACAGGGTAAAATATTAGGATTCCAGTGACTGAATTGGAAACCACGTAGAAGGAAGTGGTCGTGGCCTATCATGAGGTATTATCCCCACCATTTGCGCAAAGAGACAGAAGAAAACGATGACAGCCAGACTGAACGGTGTCCAAATCGTAACTTAACCCAGAACATCCAGACAGCGATACCAACGCAATGTAACAAGTGACTGAAATGTAATCCTTTGTGCTGACATGCTTAACCCCCTATCAGATATTTTTAAAATTTATCCTTCCTTTTATTATGAAATTAAGAGAACTTGCTGGCAATGATTCTGTCCAAAAACCGTTGTACTGTTAGCTATAAAATAAACGAGTTAGACCTACGAAGCTGACCACTTGTTTTGCGTGTACATAACAAGTCATCCCTTAGTTTCGCAAGAGAACGTAAACTGATTTCTGCAGAGCTATTAGGAGAGGCAGCAGGAAGTTGACGGTCGAATTTCAGTCGAGGTGGCTGACGTAGGACGGACATTTAAGTCAGATGGTGAAAACAAAGTACGTATACAGAATTTGTTGGGGTAAACCTGTGAAAGGTGGCCACCTTGATAATCGAATAGATGGAATTACACATGACAATACGGAATAGATTGTGAGGATGCGACGCGGAATCTGGATCGTTGCCAGGGAGGAATTACGTTATTACAGGCGTCAAACTTTAGGGTTACGCTACCAGATTTGGGTAAATGATATTACTTGCTAAGGGGATATAAATTAAAATCGTAATTCAACAAAAGCAGCCCGTATTTTCCAAATAAATGTGAATTTTATAGCGTGCCTCAATTCCTCTCAAAGTAACAGAGAAGGCTGTAAATACTCTGATATCTTAGAAGACGCAAATTAATAAGCAGTAAACCGTTTGCAGTTCTCGGGTTCTGTTAGTTATGGCGAAGCGAGATAGAGAGATGAGCTGGAAATGAAGACAGATGAGGAACGCGAGGCAAGTGACTGATGAGAGAACTTCACGTGGTACCAAACGACACGCTGCAGCTCCGCTTCGAGGGGCTGATTAATGAGTTCGGCCATAGCTTGCAGCCAAACTCTCAGCAGCCAGTGCTAAAATCACAATCCCTTTAAAAATAACATGCAATAAATCGATCTTTGCTTTCGTTCGACTATTAAATTAACTGTAAAAACACTTTTAACGCTGTTCCCGATATATTGGTTTATTACTGCAATTTATTTCAACCCGTTATCCCAAAATGGCGACTAATATGTTAGCATGTACATAACATTAGCAAGCTCTGTTTTTTTTTCTCACACATTACACATCGAATAATTCTCACATTAAACAGTGATTACATCCCTGAAAATCAGTAACACATTGGGGTCACTGTGACAGAGAATCGGTGTGTTTACTGTAAATTAGAAATTGAATTTTCATGTATCACTTAGATGAATTCCAATTTGCAAAGTGCTTATTAACTATTACTGTGATGTAATGAAATATACGGATGTCTCCCTAACAAGGACCAATTACATTCTAAACACCTCCGACATTTGATAGCAGGCCATAAAATTAAACTCTACCATTTCGATACTTCAGTATCAGCTTTTTGTTATCACCTGCACATTCCATCAATGCAAATTAGGATACCGTGAAAAAGGATGCACAAAACCCGAGCTGTAGGTCGTCGTAGGTAAAGGTAAGGTAAAATGCACCCTTGTACAGGCACTGAGGCTCTGCACAGGCCGTACGGCCCATAGGTGGACTAGAGGTATAGCTCTACTCTTTCTTGACCACGGCACTAGAAGGGGGTGGGGGTCAGCGTCACGCCCCGACCGCTCTTTACCTCCGGGAAAGACCCGGAACCCATTGCACAGGAGGCTGGGTGGGCTCCAGGGTCGGTCTGGACAGCTGCGGAAAAACTCGCCCCCCACGGGGATTCGATCCCCGGACAGTCCAGCCCGTAGCCAGTCACTATACCGACTGAGCCACCCGGCCCACTGTAGGTCGTCGTGGTGTGTAATATATGTGGATGCTCACTATTGAACTTGCGCCTTTTAATCCTGCCGGTGCCGAGAGTTTTGAGATGACTTTTTGAAAAATGGGTACCCCCCCCCCCGCCGTACAAGCATAAAAGAAACTGGGCGCAGTTATTTTCGGAATGACAGTGTCGAGTGTCGCTTTATGAAGCAATGACAATGGTTTCTATTTATCTCTGTATGCGAGATAAAATAACTCATAATCGGCAAGCAAACATCAACTGCAGTGCTTTACAGCGGTTTGAGAATCATAAACTGAACGGCACAACACAATCTCCACATCAGTAACTACTGTCAATACATAAAGGACTCTGGACAGTTCTTGATTTGAAGCTTTCGCCGTGTTCTGTATGTAATACTTTTTTCTTTTGGGTAATTTCTCGGCGTCACAATGCTAATAGCCGACGTTTCAGAACCCTCTATCAGTTCCATCTTCATAGGCAGGTGCCTATGAAGATGGAACTGATAAAGGGTTCCGAAACGTCGGCTATTAGCATTGTGACACCGGGGAATTACCCAAAAGAAAACATATTACAGACTCTGGACAGCTATGCGCCGCATAACGACGTTTCGGTCAACGACGGACCGCATAAACGACGGTGGTCCCATAAGATTAAAATATTATAATATAATATTATAATACAATTGTGTTACAATTTCCATGTTGTACAGGTTTGTAGCCTAGCAGCAACAGGCTATACCATAGGCTAGACTGTAATATCTAGGTTTGTGTAAGTACACGTTCGCACAACGACGAAATCACCTAACGACACATTTCTCAGAACGTATCCCCGTCGTTAAGCGACACATATCTGTACATACTTTAACAGCAAAAAATGTTGTCTTTTCATATAGTATTTTTTCTGCTTTTGTGCAGCGGTGAATTTTACCTGCTTGTGATTAACGTAGGGAAAAATTTCATCTCATTTAACTGATTGTATATCAAACGGCAGACCGTTATGTTTCTGAACAAAGAGGCGCCGTTTCCTGTCCATTACGACCTCTTGTGTTGAACCTCATGGTTATAAGCACGTTCAGCATAGTGTAACAAACTACACCAAATACAATGGTTATATCAGACGGTGAACAGTGACCATTCTTTTGACTGACGGAGTGATCCGTGACTGCCATGGCAGCGATTATCAACACAACGCCACTTCAGATATGTAACGCCGTTTATTTGGATTACACGGAGTCAAAACACAGAATACCGTAATTTTGCATCTACTGATTAATCATTTCTATAGTAAAACCAACCAGATGCACCAATGTATCAAATTTATTTTATTTTGGAATGACACTCTACATGTTTCGGACGGTCTTTCCGTCCATCATCAGGGGTTCAAGCCTGTACGTACAGCAACGGGCATTTGTCAAACAGATACTGCTGTCTGCTTGCTAACAAGCAGACAGCAGTATCTGGAGTAGTATCCGGGCTGTAGCCCGGACACTACTCGGGCCTAACCGCACCTAACTTCCAACCTACACCAAACCAAGAACGAAACGACCAGTGTGGTAATAAACATTATAGTCGCGAGCTCCTGATGATGGGCATAGTAGTGCCCGAAACATGTTAAGCCTATAAGAAGTACAATAAAATAATAAGTGGTATCTAGTTGGTTTTCATTCTTCAGTTATCGAAAAGTAAGAATTGTGACAATATGGAAGACACTGGAGATTTTGTGCATAGAACCGTATGGCACATTAACGACGTTGGAGGAGGAAGAAGTAAAAGGGAGAGGAAAAATATTAACCGTCTAACACAGCTAGTTCCTGAGCCTAGCATTGGCCCGTGTACCTCTCCCACAAGAACCTGTTCGGTTTTGCACCACGAACCACGCAGGTTTATGGTTAGCCAGCTGCCTGCTACTGACTCCGGCAGGGTGCAGATCCTTCCGCCATATTTTCTGCGCGCGTCCAGAACTCTTGGCCAAAACAGATGTATTCCAGTACTTGCCTTTGGATGTATTTTAATTCGACGTGTGTGTGACAGCCAGTTATTTTAGTCTGCAATTCCGGTGATAATACCTGAAACACATTTCTGGCGCATTTCCAATAGAAAGTTGCAAAAGACATGCCTATCAGCTGCCATACGTGTCCGTCTGTCTGGCCGCCTCTCGGTCCGCACATAAAAAAAATGACAACGAATTATACTCAGAAAAGAAATTGGTGAACTGAAGAGCATAAAAAGTGTTTCGAGCAATCCAGATTTTGTTAAAATTGTATAAGGGCCACTTTTTCATGAAGACCTACAATCATGTCTGCGAGGTTAATTAGCTAAATATAAGTAATGAAAACCGTACAGAAGAAAAAAGAACATATGGCGCCTTTCGAGATAAAGTTAATAAATCTGCTGGCAATGCCAAATCGAATGTACCAAAACTGTTATGCAGTGCAATTCTTATCTCATTTTGGATGTAAGTAATCTATTTATTTGGTGTTTTAGTCTTGTGATGCCCTGTAAAGACATTAACGTAAAGCTAAAGCAGTCCCGTTACAGGCCTGGAGTTGCCCAGAGGGTTCCAGGAAGTTAAGGTTCCCAGATTTCGTGACAACGGCACAGCATGGTGGTAAGGTTGTCAGCCTTACGCACCGGCCGCCTTTACCCCCAGGAAATGTTCCTGGTACTCATTTCTGTTAGAGGCTGGGTCGATCCCAGGGCCATAGTGCGATCGGAAGGATTTTATGTCAATGAAAAATTCCAATGACACCAGCTGGGATCGAACCAGCGATTTGTAGCACAGCACCTTAACCACTGTGCCACCGCGGTCCCACCTGTAAAGACGTTACGAACATAATTTGTGCAACTCTTAGTGTGTTTTCATGTTCTTAAAAACCCAGGCTTCACTATTATATGCGAAAGTTAACACCTGTCTGCTGTTACTTTACATATGTGAATTATAACATCGTTTACTGCAGCTTTCCTTAATCTCTTCAAAGCACAGTGATCATAAAATGCATCGGCGATTAACGTTTATGGTATTTCCGAATTTTGGTCACACCATGTACGAAATGGTTTCGTATGATTCTGAAGATGAATGGGAATTAATTTCCCAAACTGCTCACTGGTTTTCAGACGCGTTCGCAAAACTGGGCAAAGCGACTTTTAGCTTAGTCATGTCTGTCTGTAGACTCTCCTTCTGTCCGTCCGCATGCATAACACAGCACTCACTGGACGGATTTTCATGAAATTTGATATTTGGGTATTTTTCGAAAATCTTTGGAGAAAAATGAAGTTTCCTCAAAAAGTGACAAGAACAACGTGTACTTAACATGAAGACCTATGTAAATTTACTATATCTTGTTTAATTATTCAGCGAATGGGAAATGTTTCAGAAACACGTTTTATAGAAAATCAAAACACACATTCCGTGTTCCACAATTACGGGACAAAGTGGAAAAATAAGATACATCCAGACAGGTCGCAGATGATAATATAATACGTCACATGCGCTTTGCATGCTGGATAACTAAAGGTACCGACACACACTCAGAATATGTAATACTTCTTGCTTTTGCACGACAACGAGGAGTAAGGGAAAGTTACTCAATATTAGGTTGACAAGTGCATTGCCTGTCTTGTTAGTACAGAATCAGTGTTTACTGCGAGGGAAGATGCAGAGTTTTAAATTTATTTAGATGGACTACAGGGTTAAAACAGTTCAGTGTACTTTATTCTTCTTTGACGTTCAGGTGACCGTGTATCTGATAAATTCTAATTTCTCAAACTTATTTTTGGAATAAAACTCTACATGTTTCGGACAGTTCCTCTGTCCATCATCAGGAGTTTTTCACTGTACACACAGCAATGGTATATGTCATACAGGTTTGCGAGCAAGCTGTCAGCAAACCTGTATGACATATACCATTGCTGTGTGTACAGTGAAAAGCTTCTGATGATGGACAGAGGAACTGTCCGAAACATGTACAGTTTTATTCCAAAAATAAATATGAGAAATTAGTGCATCTAGTTGATTTTATTATGAGAATACTTTATTATTTGTTAATATAGTAATTTTATGTTAATATTCCGTGAGGTACGTTAAGACTGGTTTCATACTTCATATTTCAATATACTGGTTAATACCAATAACTGTTCTAATTTGAAAGCTGTACCTCACATTTCCCTGTCGTCGGAATAAAAGAATTGAATTTATCGTTGTCCAGAACAGCTATTACAGAGGTATATATATATATTGCACTTTCTCCTTATGAAATGGAATTTACGGAAAAGGGAAGATATTTTCCCAATGGGAATTTCTGCATCAGTGAAGGACGTTATGGTTTGAACGTAATCTTTTATGTGTAGAGATTCAAAACTTTCATCTCTCTGTCCTGCCGGATCGTATTCAGTCCATTCTCTCATACTATAATCTGCTCATTTTTTGTCCCTTTGTTTCCAAAGCCCAAGCAACTACGCTGTTACATCAAGGTTTTGGTGGTCAGGGCACAGTTTCGGTTTAGATAAGGTCCTGCTTGCAATCCAGTATACGTGAGAGGCGGAGGGGATTTTGTTTCATGCTTCCTGCATACTGTTTATGTTGGGGCAACAATGGGCTTGCTTTTAGTTCTATTTATTTTAGCTGTATATATTTCTACCCCACTCTTCTTCTACCATTTCAGTTACGGCTTGTTTTAGAGCGTCCACTAACGATAAAAAAGCCACACACTCTAGTCGCAAGGACAAATTCGATAGATGGGGGTGATGACATTTCCACAATAGATAATATTCAGTGTCACTAATTACGACAAATCTGCAGGTTACGAACCCCAAGAATAACATATAATACAGTATTCCGGTAGACTGTCCGCTATAAACAACATGGTGAATGCGTTTTGTAGTATTTATTGCTAGACTCATTATTCAATTAATGCCATAGTCAATACCTCACGTTGTAGAACGACGAAATGAATGATTTATATTCAGTAAGGAATTGGAAAGTATGTATACTTCGATCATTCAAGATGAGACCACTAAGTTGTCTCTGAACAAAACACCCTGTTACGTGGCATCGTCTTCAGTAAGAAAGAAGACCTGACCCACACCGTTGGGAAAAAGTAAAAACTTGCGTTCATATTGGAGACTAACTGTTGGGAAAAAATCATATTTCCAGCCATAAAGATCTTAAAACAAGAACTTCCTTAGAGTCAAGTCATAAGTAAACTTCAGAGTTCCGTCCTATATCTAACCTCAAATACATTCTTGCGCCACATTTTTAAGGTTTATTTGTAAAAATACTTTCCGTTTATGAATCAATCATGTTCTGAAATTCTGAAATGTGCCATCCCCGTTGTGTGTATAAATAAATAGGTACAGGTATTTAGTCAATAACACAACAATTTTATCTAATGATGCTTATTAGAGGATGATAACAACTACATGTTTCGGCCTACTCCGGCCATCATCAGGTTTTCCTCCGAAAGAGTATTAGTGCTTTATAAGATTTATGCTGTTATGTCACGATAGTGAGATCTCATCATCTGTGGTACTTATTATTATTATTATTATTACTATTAAGAGACGTGGCTTGGGTGGGGGGGGGGGTCTGTGATGTGGGTATGCGCTAGCTTGGGGTGCAAAGCTCGCGTAGGCGTCTATCGTTACAGCTGTCCTATGTAGTTGTCCGGCTTATTGTCTGTCCTTCCTCGATGTCTAACGCTGATGAACGTTAGCTATGGGTAGCGTGTGCTTCCTATCCTCAATCATGTTATGAGTGCTCCCCAGAACTTTCAACCAGTTAACTCCATGCAGCAGAGCCCTTCCTAAGAAGTTCACGGTTCCTCAGCTACTCAAATTCTCCGCATTTCACGGAACCCTAAAGTTCATTACCACGTTAACAAAAGCGCGCCACTTGTCCCTGTCATGAGCCAGATCAATCCAGTCCACGCCCCTATCCTGTTTCTTGGAAGTCCGCTTCTAATATTATGCTCCCATTTACTCTCTCAAGCGTTCTTTCTCACTCAGGTTTTCCCGCCAAAACACTGTATGCACCAATCCTCTTCCCCCTCGCCCACACGTGCCACATGCCCAGCCAAACTCATTTTTCTTGATTTCATCAGACTTTTGGACCAGCTGAGCGGTTTTCACGAAACTTGGGAACGACTTCCGATGCCTTCCTTTTTTTTTTTTTAACAGTTAGTATTAAAATATGGCGGATAGGCGAAATTGTTCAGCGGGAGCAGCGTTAGAGCAACTTGCTTTAAGATGCTTAAATAATGCATTACAATAGATAAGCTACTTTTAAAGGGCAATATTCCAATTTTTTGGACTATCAAATAACAAGGTTGCCGTGGCTTTCTGACTGATGGCACTAACCATCGAACCACTCGAAACTTGATACACAGATCACAAAAACAGCAACACATGAAGGTAATGACGTAGTTGTCCCTGTGCAGGTCATGAAGACATAGGGGGAGAGAAAGTAGAACTCCAATCCCAACCGCCTTACCCCAGGCATAACGTCACTAGTACCCACTGAACAGGGGACCGAGATGGCCCCATATCGGCACCGGATGCTTCGAAGAAGAGGTTTTGTCCGTGTTGCATATGAGGTAACATTCCTAAGTCAGCAGTTACAAAAATGGCGATGATTCGAAGCTTCGAGATTAGAATATGCAGTAGCTTTATCGCATAAAGTGTCTGTACTTAACCAGCAATGTTCCTGAAATAAATAAATAAATAAAAGCCATTTATTTAAAACAAAACGCCTATTTTCTGTCGAAAACAACCACTTATTGCCTTTCTTTGATCAAACGTAGCCTCACGCTTCGGTCGATAAACGACCATCATATGGGGCTACAAATAAAAAATATCAGAGTAAGGTAAAGGTTAATTAATGAATAATAATAATAACAATGACAGATATATGGAATGAGAAGTGCATGCAATAGGCTTGTGCACTTTCTCTGTTCGGTACTGTTTCTTTTTCACTTAACTTCAATACCACGAAACTGTGTGCTGTGGCTTAAGACGGTTTTCCACGGATGCAAATCTGCTGCTCTCTCCGTGCGGTTTGCAACCAGCGTGGCGATCCCAGGTTTATGCAGAACAAACATGGGATCCGTTTCTAAACTTTCGGGCAGTGGGGGTGGAGTGGATGTTGCAAAACTGCGGTGGCAGGAAAGCTAGGAACTTCCTTTTGTGTTGGTACTACATAGCTACATCCTGAGAAGCGTTTTGTCTGATCCACACAGCCAAGTACATCGACCATAACTGTCTTTTGTGGACTGCGTTTTATATAATTTCAGTCTGTAACGTGAATAGCGTTAATGCTAACGAAAATACAATCACACAATTAACTCGTTTTCTAGTTTGTTTCTTTAAGTTCTAATGTTTGCCAAATACGATTACGTCATCACATATTTTGCGAAGGGTTTAGAAGAAACAGCATTACATGATTGAAGAGACGGTAGTAGTTACGTCCAATATTTGCGTTTCTAAAACTTCTCGTACAACTTCAGGGTTCTATTAGTCTTTTTTTTTTATCTCGGCCTAAAATTATCATTAAAAATACGTAAGTCAGTTAACTTTAATATTATTAAAACCTGGTCCTTTACGAGTCATGTTCATTTTTTAAACAAATAACCACATCCATTTACATCCTTCAATTAAAGTAATTAAGTCACAGTTGGGTGCGTATAAGTTCAAGATTCTCCCCTTCTAGATTTTAGGCTCTCGCTGCGGTGTATTTGAGGTCTTCGATATTCGTGGATGTTGTGAAAAGTCTCTTACATAACTGGCAAATGACGCCGTGTAACATCCACGAAGGCCGAAGGTCTCTAGAGCCTCCTCGTTTGTAAAACATATGCTTTAAGGCTATATGCCAATAAGATGGCTTGCTCGACCACACTCCCGGGTTTGGCTTGACCAGAGTACTTCGCATTACATCATTAAGGAAGCTGGAAAGTGACGAGTCTTACCTTTAGTACCTTTTTAAGGTAACGCAACCGAAGATTCTTGAACCAAAAAGGTCTCAACATTACTCGTGAGATATATTAAAGCCGCTATACCAATCACAAATATTACAGATATCGGGGGTAAAACCCAATAAGAATATGTCAGATCACCGAATTTTCCAAGAATAATTGTCTCACGAAACTTGAAGGGTTGTCCAACCGAAGCAACTAAAATATACTGCAACTACTGTAAGTTGCTTCGCAAACCTATGTACAGCAAGAGTAGAAAAATTTTCTAAAAATCTCGGAGCCACCTCAAAATCTTAGGCGCCAGAAGGGGAAATGAAGTACAGTCTACACTCACAGCCCACAAATAGTACGCGGCACAGTACAAAATTTGGCCGCGCGGGCGACCCGGCTGTCCGGATTTGTACACCCCTCGATGCAAAGTGCAACTAAACTAAACTAAACTCCGTGGCCTTAGTCCGCACGCGAATTATACCGACAGAGCGGCCGCCGCCGGTCGGCGAGGCTAGTGCCAACTTTTGCGGATAGAGGGGTGTCACGTGGTCAGCGCAACGGGTCCCCACAGCCGTTAATCTCTGTTTTCTAGACCTGGAGCCGCTACTTTTTCCATTCAAGTAGCTCCTCAATTG
>Ga0123352_10005816_pt1 | contig 18706 bp, 15 predicted proteins | sample TergutLab28metaG_FD_89700 | JGI IMG/M metagenome (GOLD analysis project Ga0123352, IMG submission 89700) | Labiotermes labralis P1 segment gut microbial communities from Petit-Saut dam, French Guiana - Lab288 P1 | ecosystem: Host-associated > Arthropoda: Insects > Digestive system > Gut ... | reverse complement strand
ACTGAGGCTATTTATTACTAGCCGTTATTTTCTGTGCTTTTCAGAATATAACGGACGTCAAACGAGAGGGCAACTAGATGTTTTTTCTCGCTTAGGATTGACTTTTAATAGCTGGTCTTTCTTGCAATTAACGAGAAGTAAGTTTTTTCAGTTGGTGTCTATACGCCACCAACTGAATTTTGATCAAGCTTATAGTGGCATAGTGATGTATACAGCACGAGTATTGCCATCCCAGCGAACTTCTGCCCCCATTTTATCTATGATGTATGCAATAGGAACGAAAGTACGATCAGCAATGATAATAGGTGTTCCCATGTTGTTTGGAAGTGGCTGCCCTATTGTCATTGTGATGGTTTCGTCGTTTAAAACGAAGGATACAACACCATTCACAAAAGTAATATTTGTTGCGTCAAGGGCTTCACTAATAACACGCAGAGGTACCATTGTGCGGTCGTTCGCAATAAATGGTGCTGCTTCAAGTATATGAGAGGTGCCATTATCGGTGAAAGTAGTGCTGTCAATAACAAAGCGTAAGGTTCGGTATTCTGTTGTAATAGTAGTGGTGGATGTATCTTCTACACTAGAATTTGGTGGCAGCGTTGGTGGTAAATGGGGTAGCTGATGCTCAACTAGAATCCATTGGCCATTTTGTATGGTATATCCTGCCTGAACTTGTCTTCCTACCTCTCCTAACATCTCTTGCACTTCTGAGAATATGGATGGACGCTGTACATGTTCATTCCCTAATGTAAATACACCTAGTTGGGGCGAATTTAAATCGATGGATGGTCCTCCTTCAAGTAGTGATGTTAACCTCCCCTCAAAATCTACACCCCAAAAACCTAAATTGTGTTTCAACGATATTGTTGCAATACGCTCTATAGTAGTGCTAAATTGTTGCGCAGCATTATTTCTCACATGTATAGCAAGAGTCATATCTGTTGCTGTATGAAACAACGCCATTGTATCTTCTAAGAAAGTGCTCACTTGATCTGGACGAATACCAAGATCTCGAGCTAATATCGCTAATGAATCTAGATTCCTAATTGCACCTCCAGCACCACCCATAGCGACAGAAATTTGCTCATATGTTGGTAAGTTTGGATTCAACTCCATCAATCTCTCATTCATTCGCTCATCATATATTTCGTGACTTTCTTGTGCAACATCAAATACATGCTCCAAACCAATAGCACGATGAAACCCAGTATATCGCAGCCAATCATGAGAACTACCTGCATCACGCCCCATTAAAAGTTCAGCACGTAAATTTGATAATATAATACCTAAACCTTCGCCACGACCAAACATCTCATATAACAATACAAATACTATGTCTTCCAAATCTCTTGCTGTTCTGATACCATCTTGCATAGTGTGAGTAGCAAATATAGATATACGATCAGTACTAAAACCCCCAGCACCTTCATATTGGTTTACTGTAAATGGCTGAACTGCTTTTCTATCAAGTTGTACTTTCATACCATTTGCATTAACAGGAAATGATTGTGCCCCAGGATCTTGATCCCAAACCTGAATTATATCTCGCATTAGATTATTACTTAACTGTTGTTCTCTTTGTGACAATATACCTGCATTGTCAAACCCTTGTGCATTTTGTTGATTCATCACTTGTCGTACATATTGTCGCACGACATCCGCAATCATATTATTTGTTGGCTCAAAACGAATATCATTATTGCGAAACTGCTCTATTTCACTAACACGAACAATACCTTCTCTCCCTACAGGCTCCGGGACAATAGCCTGTAATTGCGTATTACCCGGTACGCTTTGTTGATTTCCAAAAACTTGCCGTCCTTGAAGTGCAGCCGAACCCAATTCTCGTGTCACATCACACTGCCCAAACACCATTGCAGGAATTTGATTTGCCGGAGTCTGAGTAATATTAGCCCAATATATGAGATATCCCACTGGCAAAATCGTATCAATGTTTGACCATGGTGTCCATGAGCCATCCGGCCGCAACAAAATAAGCGTGACATTTGGCTCAAAAGGATGTGGCAAGCCATTTGGCTGGTCCGGAAACGGTGAAGGTTGTGAATATTGAGCAGTAATTGAAACATTTGCTCCTGTCACAACACTTGTAGCCACATCAAATGGCAATAACAAAACAGATACGATTATCATTGCCCTAACTAATATTGAACCCATTTGTTTTAATTTTTTCATAATAATCATCTCCAAAATTTAGTTGATTTCCATTGAAATTATTGTAGCATAGGTAGTGCTCAATCTCAATGTAGAATAAGACAGCCTGGTTGACTTAAAAGTCACCAAGCTGTCTTATTGAATATACCGATGCAAGTATTTTTCCAACAAAAACTATTTAACGAGGCTACATTTTTGCAAAATTGTTTATGTTTGGTATCAATTTTCTATTCTCCATTTATGTTTCTCAGAGAAATAAGGCCGTAGCATATAAGCCGCCGTAAGGCATACAGTAACCACAACCCCAGTCACCACCAATCCAAACCAAGCATAGGTATAATGCCCAAAAACATCAAACATAAGCCCCATTGCAGGAGGGGCAAATGCACCGCCCATTGCTGTTACAATCGACAGTACGCTAAGTATTGCAGGAAAGTCTTTACGACCAAAAAGCTTCATAGCATAAATGTTTACCGGAATTGAAAACCCAGTGCTGGCTAACCCCAAAAATATAGCATGCAGCCACGGCGCAACCGGATTTGTTGAAAGCAGCGCAAATATAGGCGAAAGTATACAAAACACCCCAAGGGCAATACCGCCTACAACCGTACCAAAGCGGTCAAACACATGTCCCATAATAATTTTACCAACCGTAAGCAGTACCATACTTACCGAAACCATGATTGAAATAATGCCTACATAATAACCCAAATCACCCAAATAAGGCGCAGTATGGGCATTTGGCCCGCCTGCACTTATTGATAATCCAAACAATGCCACAACTAAAAGCCAGAAAGCCGGTGTGCGTATTGCATCTTTACGTATCAGGCCTTCTTCCGGACGTGACTTTGCATCCGATACACCACCATTGTTGTCATTTTTACTACCATATGCTAAAAGTCCAATATCCTCTGGCCTATCTTTAACAAGAATTAATATGGCCGGCAATAAAATTGCAATGGCCAAAAGTCCGGAAAATCTAAAACCCCAGCGCCAATCAAATGCTTCTATTACTTGGCTTACCAAGGGTACCATAATTGCCGCCCCAAGCCCACTGCCGGCAAAAGCCACTCCAAGTGCAAAGCCTCTTTTTTCCTCAAACCATCGGCTGATTAATATCCCCATAACCATAAAATTAGCAGCCCCTATAAACAATCCTTGAAATATAGCCAAAAGATAAAACTGCCACAAAGCAGTTACAAAGGAATAGCTCATAAATGCCAAACTGCTTAATAACGTACCGGCTAACATAATCTTTTTTATACTATATTTTTGTACAAGTTTGCCATAAATAGGCATGAGCGGAATACTCACCAGCACTATAATAGTACGAAAAAACGTAAACTCCGACCGGTATATACCCAAGTCTTCCGTAACCGGCCTTACAAAAATGCTGGCGGTATTTTGAAATCCGATACCCGCAACAGCGATAAGTACACATGCCACAACTATATACCAACCATAAAATATTCTTTTGCCCATGTAAATTCCTCTTTTCTTATAATACAAAATAAATTCATGCGCTTGGTGATGGCAATAGTACTTCCACCAATTTGCTGTAACGTGATTATAAACGTGGGATCTCTTGATATCAAATACTTATAATGAATTACAAGCCATGCCTTTTGGGCATAGCTTAGAAATCAAATTTGACAGGAAAATTTCATACATTTAAAATAAAGCCGCACAAAGCGAAACCTTGTGCAGAAATGACCCAAATTGCAGCAGCAGATAAAAATTATCGCCTAATTAAAGGACAGGTATTCCCATGGGAAGGTGCTAAAAATTGGCGAGATATATGGGGTGAATCCCATGGCAATCACTAAATTTATTATCTAAGAAAGCAGGTGCAAACTATGAATTTACTACCAGCACGTCAAATCCATTTAGATTTCCACACTTCAGGTTTTATTCCCAATGTAGCCGAAAACTTTGATGCCGAAAGCTTTGTGCGCACATTCAAAGAGGCTTCTGTAAACTCGGTAACTGTGTTTGCCCGATGCCATCATGGTTATTTGTACTATCAATCTAAAGCCAATCCGGAGCGGATTCACCCCCATTTGCAGCAGAAAAATTTAATGCTTGACCAAATAGACGCGCTACACGCCGCCGGAATTCGCGCACCGGTGTACACGGCAATACAGTGGGACCGTTATACCGCAGAAAATAATCCAGACTGGCTGGTGCGCAAGCCCAACGGCGAACATGAAGGCGGCCCATTTACCGAGCCGGGTTTCTATCAATCCCTATGCGTAAACACCGGTTACTGGCGTTTTATCGAAACCCATGTAAGAGAATTATGTACCCTGCTTAAAGGCCGAATGGATGGATTTTTCTTTGACATAGCAAATATTCGCCCATGTCTGTGTTACAAATGCCTGCCAATGATGCGAGAAAAAGGACTAGATGTAAACGATGATATTGCCATTCGTAAATTTACAAAAGAGCGCGTAACCACCTTTAAACAACGCCTATCCGCATTAGTGCGCGAATATAGCGACGATTGCACTATTTTTTATAACGCAGGCCATATCGGCCCATGCACAAAAACCAGTGCAAACAGCTACAGCCATTTCGAGCTTGAGAGCCTGCCAGCCGGCCATTGGGGATATCTTCATTTTCCAATAACCGCCCGCTATGCACGCACATTAGGCAAAGAATGCATAGGCCAAACCGGAAAATTTCATACAGACTGGGGGGACTTTCATTCCATCAAAAACCAAGCCGCCTTGGAGTTTGAGATTTTCCAAATGCTAAGTTATGGTTTTGCAGTAAGCATAGGCGACCAGCTAGAACCAAATGGTGTTATAAACCCTGTAACCTACAAGCTTATCAAAAGTGTCTATAGCCGTGTTGCCCAGTATGAGGAATGGACCCGTCCTTCAATTGCAGTTACAGAAGCTGCCGTAATTACATCCGAATCTATACTGCACGAAGCAAAAATACCCGACAGTATGATGGGGCTTACACAAATGCTGGAAGAGCTTGCATTGCAATTTGATATTTTAGATACAGATACGAGGGACTTATCCAAGTATAAACTTGTTATCCTGCTGGATGATTTAGTAATTAATACCGGCTTGCAAAAATCCTTAGATGCTTATGTAACAGCAGGCGGTGCAATACTTGCCTGTTACAAGGGCGGCAGTAACCCGGCGGGAGAATATCCAACTTGCTTTGGCACAGTTTCCCATGGTGAAAATGAAAATCACCCAGACTTTATAATAGCAAGAGGCCCTATTGCCGCCAATCTTGAGCAAGAAAGCGAATATGTAATGTACAAACCGGGATTAAAAATTGCGGCAAGTATGCCAGAGACTAAAACAATCCTAGAAGCGCGCGCACCTTACTTTCCAAGGAAAGGTGAATATTTTTGCTCCCATAAATACACTCCTTCCGGAAAAGGAGAAAGCTACCCCGCCGTACTCCAAAATGGCAATGTAATTCTATTTGGCCATCCAATTTTTGAGCAGTATCGGCATAATGCACCAAAGTGGTGCAAAACTTTGATAGATAACACCCTTTCTATCTTACTTCCTAATCGCCTAGTGCGCCACAGTGGGCCGTCTACTATGAAGGTACATTTAATGCAGCAGCCGGAAAAAGGGCGTATTATAGCACATTTGCTGTCATATATACCTGTGCGTAAATCTGCAACTATTGATATTATTGAAGAACGAACTACTTTACGCCACGTGCGCCTGGAGTTTTGTTTGGGTAAAGATATTAAATCTGCAAAAATTGTACCAGACGGTACGCCCCTTAAACTGGAAGGTAACGCCATTGTTGTCCCCAAGGTAGATGGGTACACGATTGTTGAGTTGAGTGTGTAGAATTTAAGTGTGGACTGATTAACATCTTGACGCGTTCATCAACATTATGCATAATAGATGTATCTGAATGAAAACATTATGTCCTTTGTTAAGGATAAATACTTTGCAAAGCAATATGCACAATATACAGCACAATATACAGATAGAAGCAAACGATACCACGCACTCCTATTACTGGTATTTGAAGAATGGTCATTATAACTTTGATATGTAAATTAGAAATCATAAAGCAAGAAAGATTACTTTACGAGACGGAGAGATAATGAAAATGAAAAAATGCTTCATTAAAACAGTTCTACTTTTAATGGCGATTGTGGTAATCCCATTTAATATTGCGCTTGCTTCAACAGAAGCTGACGTTTTGCAGGTATACATAACCGAGCAAACGATGACTCTATTTATAAATCAGGAGTTGCGCTCTAATGAGTTGCAGATTCTTGTATCTAATCAAAATGCTGAAATAACAGCAACAGGTTCTTTAGCCGATGATGGTGTGTTGATTAGAACAACCCTCCTCCTTAATGTGTCAACCTCGATGCCTTCTGTCACACGAGAAAGAATAATTGAGCTGCTAGATCAAATTGTGGCGCGTAAGTTACCCCATGAGGAATTTAGGCTGGTTACGTTTGGAGAAGAGTTGATTACCCTCCAAGATTTTACCATTGACCGTTTCGATCTTGCCAGTGCAATTAGAGAAGTCGATTTTACCCATAGTCAAAGCAGGGTGTATGAAGCCATATTCAATACAATTCCAGACATTACATCCGTTGGTGACCGTCCAACATTCCATAGAACGATTGTTATAACCTATGGTGCGGATAATACCGCAGCAGGAATTACGCGGGAAGAGCTGTTTATGCGGCTTCAAAGCGATAGCTATCCCGTTGATGTGTTATCTGTTGGTGGAAGATACTCGGTAGAAAATCGTGAACTTGCTGCCATAGCGCGTATAAGCAACGGAAGGTATTTTTCTTTAAACGCAAATGCTAACGTTCCTGGGCTTGTTGATTGGATAGGCGCACATAGATTCTTCTATGTAGAGGCCACGGTTCCTTCATCGCTACTTGACGGTGTCACGCGTCAAGTTGATATAAGCGATAGCCTTAGTAACATAAGCGTTGATGTTAGGTTCCCGGTGTTTGGTGCTGCCCCTGATACAAATTTATCAGAAGACCATTACGAATCTGCAGAGATGAGTAACAATGAGCCTGTAATTCCAATAACTGAGGACGTTACCTCAAATGAAGATGCGACAACATCAGGTGAATTCCATATCGTCATATTTATAGGCGGAGGGATTGGGCTGTTTATTTTGTTGGCAGTCATTATTACAATTTTAGTCATTCGCAGCAAAAAGACTAATCATTCACCTCCAGAGCAAGAAGCACCATATCAGAATAACAGTGGCGCAAAGACTGAGTTTATAGGTGATGATGATTTTGATGATACCAATTTTACAATAAAAATAAGTAGCAGAAGCAAAACATGGACGATTAATGTTACTGGTGAAGTCCTCATTGGCAGGGCCGATCATTGTGTTATACAGCTGGATGATAAAAGTGTGGCAAGGGAGCAGTGTAAGATTTTTGCATCAGGTAGTGGTCTTGCTGTTGCAAATTTAAGTGAAACCAATAAAACCTCTTTAAATGGAAAGAACGTTACTGTCAATTCACCCTTACAGTCAGGTGATACACTTAAATTTGGCCGCGAGGTCTTAAATGTTGATTATATTCAATCACTTGGTGCCGCACCGCCAAAATCAGAAAAGCGAGGCAATTCTAACAAAGGGAATACAGAGGCTATATTTTAGGGGGCTGCCAAATGGAGGTTACGTATTCTGCCCGGTCACATATTGGTAGTGTTCGTGAAAAAAATGAAGATAATCTCTATGTTGCAGGCGTCACCTTACCTCATGACATATGTGAGCGTCCATTTTTTCGCCCATTTTCCATAGACGGCAAATCGGCTTCTCCGGCTATATTCGCTGTTTGCGACGGCATGGGTGGCGAATCCAATGGAGAAATCGCCTCCTTACTCGCGGTTGAAACACTTATGAATTTGGATGAGCGCATAAAAGCAAATACCCAGAAAAAATGGGATGACGTCATTCAATCATATGTTGATGACGTAGATAATGCGATTGAACATAATGAGAAAAACCACAACAAACGAATGGGCACAACGCTTGCATTAATTGTAATTACAAGAAAAGGAATACAGTGTTTTAATGTTGGAGATTCTTCCATTTTTAATTTACAACGCAATAAGTTTGCAAAAATAACAAATGACCACACACTGGCAGGAGGAAACAAGCTTACACGATGCATAGGAATCGGTGAAGCCAGAACCATAGAAAGCTATCCAATGATTACAGGCAAATGTCGTATACTGATTTGTTCAGATGGGTTAACTGATATGGTAAACCTAAAAAGTATTGAGCATGCCATGCGTTTTTATAAACACACATCGGATGCTGCAAACGCCATGCTTGAAACAGCACTAGATAATGGCGGCAATGATAACGTGACTTTAATTGTTGCAGATATAAATGTATACAGAGCACCTCTATTGCATGTTTTTATGAAAAAGTGAAAGGAACTATAACCATGAAGACAGGAAGTGCAAGAATATGATAGTCACTCTAATTAAAAGGGAACAAACCTATACGCTGCATTTGCCTTTGGCAGTGGCAGGACAATTTTGGGTTTCGGATAAAAACACAAAAGGGCAAACGCGAAAACTGTTGAGCATCGAAGGTATTTCCGGCAAGTGGTTTATCAGAGGATATAAATCAATTTTAATTACCGATACTTCTGGCAATGAAACAAGGCTTGCAGAAATGATACCATCCAGCTTCTATCGAATTTCACTTGGTACTTCAGAAGAACCGGCCTTTCTTTTTTGCGAAGAAGTGAGCCCAGGTCGCCTTAACTTTAAAAAGTATATGATAGACTCGACTGACGAGGTCCGCATAACTATTGGGCGAAACGCCGACAACACGATTGCTTTTGGCAACAGGTTTGTTTCGGGAATTCATTGTACATTAACGTATCATATGGGGCGTTGGTCCATTCAAGATAACGATAGTGAAAATGGTACATTTGTTAATAATTATGCTGTCTCGTCATCATCCTTAAAGCCTGGTGACTCTATTTATATACTGGGATTAACAATAATTATTGGCAGCAACTTTTTAGCAATTAATAATCCTCATAACAATGTTGTACTTAATTCAAAGGTTTTTGATTCTTATCGGCTGGAGTCAATAGATATCGTTAAGTTAGATGACTTAAACGCGCAGCAAGATTACGAGGTTGATTATTTCTATCGCTCACCTAGGTTCAAACGAGAGCTAGAAAAAGTACAACTTACGATTGAGCCGCCACCACAATCCCCAATTAGTGAAGATGTGCCGCTTATGATTACGATTGGCCCATCCATAACAATGGGTATAATGGCACTGACAACCGGTGGTTTTGCAGCAATGAATGCAATAAATACCGGAAATATGATGATGGCCATACCTGCAATGGTTATGTCATTTAGTATGTTGCTTGGCACCATTTTGTGGCCAACCCTTTCAAGGCGCTTTCAAAAGAAAAAAGCACTTCAAAAAGAAAATATACGCCAGACAAAATACAAAGAATACTTAGAAAAAGTAGAAAATCAAATTCGAACAGAGCTTAACGGACAAGAAGCGGTTTTAAGAGAGATGTATCCTTCTGTTGCAGAATGTGCTAGGCGTGTTGCAGAAAGAGACATAAGTTTGTGGGAACGCAATGCAGATCAAAACGACTTTCTCCGGTTAAGAGTAGGTGTGGGCGATGAAGATGCCTTTGCCGATATTAAAGCTCCAGAAGAAAAATTCTCCCTAGATGAAGATAGCCTCATGCTTGAAGTAATGAAAATAGTAAACAAGCCAAAAAAGCTGCGTAACGTTCCTATTTCCACGTCCTTTTTCGACAACAATTTTACATCTGTAATTGGAGATAGACAAAGATGTATTGAATTTGCCCATGGGTTAATTCTTCAGCTAACAGCTTACTATGGCTACGACGATGTAAAGACAGTGTTTATATACGATGAAATTGAAAAAGCCGAATTTGGATACGCAAAGTGGCTGCCCCACACCTGGAATGATGACAAGAGTTTGCGCATGATTGCCACAAATATGAATGAACTCAAAGAAATTTCTGCCCATCTGGAAAAGGAAATAGAAGCAAGAAAAGGGAGCGTAGATTCCTATTCCGTAAGTGAAAATCCAACACCGTATTATGTTATTTTTGCATTTAGTCTTGACCTTGCCCTTAGGTCAGAGATGTTAAAGCAATTATACGCTATTGGGGAAAATATAAACATTAGCATCATTTCATTCTTTGATGAGCTGAAAAATGTGCCAAAAGAATGCACCACTGTAATTGAATTAACCAGGCAAAATGGAAAAATATTTGATAAGAGCGACACCACCGGCAGGTCGATAGAATTTGCCAATGATATTGCATATACAGGGGACATGGATGCATATAGCGTTAACTTGGCAAATATTTTCCTTGACGTTTCATCAAGTTCATATCAATTGCCCAAAATGGTTACATTTATGGAGATGTTTGGCGCAAGTAAAGTGGAGCACTTAAATGCATCTTTACGCTGGCGGGAAAACGACCCGACAACATCCCTGCAAGCCCCTGTGGGTGTAAATACATTTGGGGATTTGTTCAACTTAGACTTGCATGAAAAATTTCATGGCCCACACGGATTGGTGGCCGGTACTACAGGTTCAGGTAAAAGTGAGTTTATTATAACGTATATACTCTCTCTCGCCTTAAATTACCACCCTCACGAGGTAGCATTTATTCTTATTGACTACAAAGGGGGCGGCATGGCTAAAGCGTTTGAAAGCCTGCCACATACCGCCGGGATAATTACAAACTTGGACGGCTCGGCAATTAAGCGTTCCCTAGTTTCTATTAACAGTGAGTTAAAGTATAGGCAAGCTGTATTTAATGACGCCAGCAAGCAACTCGGCACAAGAATTGCCGATATTTACGCATATCAAAAAGAGTATCGCAATGGTAAGGTTGAAAAGCCAATCCCTCATCTTTTTATTATATCTGACGAGTTTGCCGAGCTTAAATCCCAACAGACGGAATTTATGACCGAGTTGGTAAGTACTGCACGTATTGGCAGGAGTCTTGGCGTCCATTTAATTCTTGCAACCCAAAAACCGTCTGGGGTTGTTGATGATCAAATATGGAGCAACAGTAAATTTAAAGTGAGTTTAAAAGTACAAGACCGTTCCGATAGCATGGAGATGCTTAAACGTCCAGATGCTGCAGATCTTACGGATACAGGGCGATTTTATTTGTTAGTTGGAAATAACGAAGTATTTGAATTAGGTCAATCTGCCTGGGCAGGAGCAAATTATTTGCCAGATGAAGTGACCGTAACAAAAGATGTGTGTTCAATTTCCGTAATAGATATAAATGGGCGGATAATTCAAACGGCTAGACCTGAAGTCGAACGTGTGGATGATTCGAATGCCAAAAAGCAGCTAGATGCTATAACCGACTATATATCTCGCACAGCCCAAGAAGAAAACGTACGTACGCGCCAGCTTTGGTTGCCGCCTATTAACGCTATTATATTGCTGGACGAACTTTATAAAAGATATGATAAGGATCTGGTTAGAGAAAATCCATTTGTCTTAAACCCGCTTATTGGAGAAGTTGACGATCCGGCACGTCAGAGAAATTTCCCCCTTACTTTGCCACTTACCCATGACGGTAATATTGCTATTTATGGAATCGCAGGCGGAGGCAAGGCAACACTTATTACCACAATGGTTTATGACCTGCTGCGTACCCATACTGCACAAACCCTAAATCTGTATTTGCTTGATTTTGGTGCAGAAACCCTCCGGGTATTTAAAAATGCACCCCAGGTCGGAGATATCGTTTTTTCAGACGAACCTGAAAAGATAGTTAATTTACTAAAGATGATCCGAAAGGAAGTTGCCGATAGAAAGAAATTATTTGCAGACTGGGGCGGCGACCATACATCTTATTGCGAACGTTCAGGCAGTGTTGTTCCCAGCATTGTCATTGTTATTAACAATTATTCAAACTTTAAAGAGTTATATTATGACTATGAAGACCAGATCGTTTCAATAACCCAAGAATGTGTAAAGTACGGTGTATACTTTGTTTTTACCGCAGTTGGGGCAACTGGCATAAGCTATCGATTGACACAAAATTGCGGTAAGCTTCTGACGTTACAGTTAAATGATGAGATGGACTATGCCCATGTAGTTGGCCGAACCGATGGCCTATATCCGGCAAAACTAAAGGGTAGGGGGCTTATAAATTTAGATGGTGTTTATGAATTTCAAGTTGCACATATCTCTGAGCCCGAAAATATTGCGGATGAAGTGCGCAAATACTGCGATGAATTAGCGCAAATGCCACAGACTGTACAAGTAAAGCGCATACCCATATTGCCAGATGTAATAAATCCGGAGTTTTTCAAGAATACAGATGTAACTTTGAAGCGCTTTCCGATGGGGGTAAACAAAGTAAAGCTTAATACAGTATATTTGGATTTAGCTTCTCATTTTATAACGCTAATTACCGCAAATGATACAAGCACAATAATTCCATTTGCACAGGGCATTGCCGAGATGTTGTCCGCAAATGCTAACGTAGAAACAATAGTGATGGATGCTGTTGGCTTATTTATGCCGGATGACAGTCGAAAATACAAATACCTTAATCAGGACATGGAAGCTGCTGTTTTAGAAATGGCAGATTGTGCAGCAGCCCGAAGCAAAGCCTATAAAAACGAAGGTGTTAGAGATTTCCCCCCGGTTGTATATGTAATCCCATCGTTTATGAATCTGATTAGTGCCTTGACTGTGGATGGTGCAAACGAACTGGAGATATTGATGGAGCGCTGTACCAGTGCAATTGGCATCAGCATAATTATATGCGAGGGTTATACTGGTATTTCTGCATATTCTTCACAACAGTGGTATCACAATCATTGTGCCGGCAATGGCATATGGGTTGGGGATGGTGTAACTAGTCAATATATTTTAAAGATTGCGAGTATAACCGCAGACCTTTCTAGTGAAATTGGCAACGACTTTGGTATAGTTGTGAAAAAAGGAAAATATGAGATTATTAAACTTTTGAAATCCTACACAGCTATTGAAGAGGAGGACGCGGATGAATAATTTGCTAATTGAGGTATATGTTCCGGCAATAAATACTCGCTATGATGTGTTTATCCCCTATAATGCAAGAGTATATGAACTGCTACCACTGATATCCAGTGCGGTAGAGAAACTCTCAGGTTCCCTTTTTTCCCAAGAAAACAACGCACTTTGCGACGGCGAGACAGGACGTATATACAATAACAGCATGACGGTGGGAGACATGGATCTAAAAAATGGCTCTCGGATGATGCTTATTTAAAAAACCAAACCCAGTTTTTACGGAGGTAATTGATATGCCTAGAGGTTTAGTCAAAATAAATACGGCACGACTTAGGGATGCCGCTGCAGAACTTGCAAATGAGCGTAACGCTGCTGCCGCCCAGCGCGCAATAATACAAAACCTTGAGAACCTGCGCAACCGTTGGAAGCATGTAGACAGTGATACATTCATGTTTAGGCTGTCGGAGCTGCAAAGGGATATGTTAGAACTAGAAGAGACCATGCAGGCTTATATTAACGCCCTTAATAATGGTGCAATTACTTATGAACAAGCGCAGCGAGATGTATTAAGCACCTCAAGAAACATCAGCGGGGCAAGGTAATATATAGGGGAGAGGTTAGATGTGTTAGGCAATATTCATATAACTACAAACGATCTGCGGGATGCCGCCCAAACCATGCAAGAAACTCGTACCCAGATGGAAGGCATACTTAACCGCACAAGCAAGATAATGGAAGGCGTTGCGCAAGATGGCTGGCAAGACCAGTCTGGAGCCATGCTCTTAGCGCGTTTTAGGCAACTGCAGGCAAGATACTTTCATAAGTATCCCGAGGCTATTGAGGCGTTTGCAGTGTTTTTAAATAATACTGCCGACAATTATGAAAAAGAAGACGCGGCGCGTAAAGCGGATATAAGAAGTCTTTCCAACATGGACCAATAGTTACCATTATATTAATATCTAAGTCGAAGCCAAGATGGCTACCCACGACCGGCTTTAGTATAAAAACGATTCTCAAGGAAGGAGAGCGAAAGATGCCATTAAAAACATTAATCATCACTACAGGGAAAATTATTTCTGCCGCAGGCAAGATAAACAGCACCATAAGCCTGATAAGAAACATTCGAACACGCATTGCTGATATACGCGACCAGCGTTTGCAACAGGTTTGGAGAAGTTCGGAAAACGTGGACAGTAATGTCTTTAAGCAAAGAATGCAGGAAATGGACCAGGATATCCAAAAAATGCTAGATGCTTTAGATCAATATGAGCAAGTACTGAGAACAAGTGCCCAGCAGTTCCAAGCAAAGCAGGAAACCGTAAGAACCGAAGCAACAAACTTGCGAAGCCCTAGAAATAGATAATATTTTACGAAAGGAGTTGAAGTCATGTCTCAAGCAGGTAATATTAGAATTAACCCGGCTGAGTTAAGAACATTGGCAGATGAAATTAGACAGCAGAAAATGGATTTGCAAACCCAATTTTCTCAAATAAACAGCGAAATGATATCCTTGGAAAATGAAGGATGGGATAGTGAATCGGGCAGGGAATTAAGAAGCAGGTTTACTAACCTACGCAATTTCTTTGACCAGAATTATCCACCGGCAATGCAGGAATATATCGATTTCTTGCTAAGAACGGCAGATAACTACGAAGAAGAAGAAAGATCGCGTAAGCGTGATATCGAAAACCTTCGCGAGTATGTTTAAAAACTTGTATTAATGTGGTTCTAACATACTGGTTAAACGCCAACATAAATATAGGTTAATTCACTATCCATTAATCGTGGTAATGGGTAGTGGATGCCACCTATAGCAGGTTAGAATGGTAGGGATCCTATGGGAATTGACTTAAATGCCGCAAACCGGCAAGCACAACAAGCGCAAGTGCAAGCAAATGATTTGCACGATGCACGCGCTTTGCTCTTATCTTTCCAAAAAGAATTAAACCTCCACTGGCGGGGCCAAGAGGTAGATGACATTAACAACGCCATCAGTAACATTTTGAAAAGACTTATGTCATCTGCAGAAGAACTAAATGCCATTGCAGCTGACGTTCCCTTGGCTGCACAAGAGGTGAGAAGGCAGGAAGACTTGGCAAATGCCAGAGAAATTCTTTCAAGGGAAGACCAAAATGTTGCTAATTTACGCAGGGTTTTTGAAAATACCCAACGTCAACATAATTTAAATCCAAGCACTAAAACCCAATCCGCATTAAACACAGCGCAAGCTAACTTAAATAATGCAATACGCACGCAAAATGTTGCCGCGGAAAGATTAAGCGCATTAACATGATGGGAGGCATACAAATGTCAGCAAAGATAGACGTTAATATTACAGAATCAAGGACTGCAAATACCAGATTAGTGCCTATACGAAAGCGTGTTGACGGTGTTTCAGATAATTTGCTTCATTTGCTATCAACAGTAGACTCTAAAATATTAAGCCAAAATAATTTAAAAGCAAGAATTTACAATACGCGAAAAAGTACCATGTCCATAGAAGCGGATATACGAAACATGCATACAAGCATTACCAGTATGTTAAGTCGGTATGAGGAAGCAGACATTCTATTACTGTCTAAGATTCCTGCAGATGGACTTACAAGGAGTTAATATAAGTAAATCTGAAATATTTTTCATTTGGAGTGGTGTTAATTATGAGTGAAGCTATCCCTATTTTATCGGACCCTACATACCAAATCGAATCCGAAATCGGCTCCGGTGGCGGCGGCATTGTCTATAAAGCGTGGCATAAACGATTGCAAATGCATGTTGTTATAAAAGAGCTAAAGCGCGGGTCACAAAACGACATTGAAACACAGCGCAACGAGGTAGAGGCATTAAAAAATGTAAAAAGTGAGTTTCTTCCCCAGGTGTTCGACTTTATTACAGAAGGCGATCGCATTTATACTGTCATGGAGTTTATTGAAGGGGAAAGCCTTGATAAGCTTCTTGATCGTGGGCAAAAATTTTCTCAAGCACAGGTCGTTAAATGGTATAGACAGCTTGTTTCAGCACTGGAGGTAATACATAAAAAAAATGTATGTCACCGGGATATTAAGCCTGCTAACATTATGCTTATGCCAAACGGTAATGTATGCCTCATCGATTTTAACGCAGCACTGGTTAGCGGAAATGATGTAACGTTAATAAGCCGCAGTTTGGGTTATGCTTCCCCCGAGCAGTACGAAATTTATGAACATTATAAAAATAAGCGCGCATCGTCACCTATTAATTTAGGTGTTTCTGGCATAAGAAGAAAGCCGGCTTACGGCACGGAAACAGAGCTTGTTGACGATGACAAAACAGAACTTATTAATGATAGTGAACTGACCGAATTTTGGACAGAGCGTAATTTTGCCGACAAAACAGAACTGGTTTCATCGAAAGAAACATTTAACATTGACTGGCAGCGATCGGATGTATATAGCCTGGGTGCAACAATGTATCACCTTATTTCAGGCAGCCAGCCATCGGAGAGGGCAGTCAAAGTTGTTTCTATCTCAAAACTTGGACGCTTTAGCGAGGGCATTATTTACGTTATCGAGCAATCAATGCGTTTAAACCCTGCAGAAAGATTTGCATCTGCAACGGTTTTAGCTGGTGCAGTACAAAACATACACAAACACGATGCCCGGTGGAGAATTGCACAGTCTAAAAAAATTGCAGCAGCAATTATTTTGCCACTTGTTTTTGCTTTGTTTGCGGCAACTACCCTTGTTGGACAAGGAGTCATGGCACAAGAAAGAGAAGGACGCTTTTATACAGCGGTTTTTAATATCCAAAATAGCGATACACCACAACAGGAGTTTGATGATGCACTTGAAATATTTTGGAATAGGATAGACCCATACCTTGCTATGGCAATGCGTTTATGGAATGAAGGAGATGTAATTGCTACCCGCACATTTATTGAAGCGAACCTTGGAAATATAGCAAAGTTCCAATCTGTACCTGAAGCTGCGCGAAGTTTTGGAGACATTTATTTTATACTAGGCAACACTTACTATTTTCAACCCGGCGAGCCGGACTATCGAATGGCAAGAGAAAATTTTCATATAGCGCTGCAATTTGTTACAGACAATCCAATTTTATATCGAGATTACGCGATTTCACTTGCAAGAACCGGTGAAATAGTAGAAGCAGAGCGAATACTTGAAATTACCCGTTCTTTAGACCTTGAATCTGATTCATTAAATTTATTGGCTGGGGAAATAAGCTTTGCCAGACATGAGTTTGATAATGCGCTTGCTCACTTTTCGCAGGTGATAGCAATAACAAACGATGACTATTTGCGCTATCGCGCTTTTCATACATCAGACGATATTTTTAGGCTGCTTGGGCAGCCCGAGCGTTCTGTGGAGTTGCTTTCAGGGGCATTAAATCGCATACCTCTAAACAGACTTCCGGAAATGACAGAGCGGCTTGCCGATGCGTATGTTAGAACCGGTGATTATTCTAATGCAATAAGACTGTTTGAACAGTTAGTAGAAAGTGGTGCGCCGCAATTTCATATTTTTCATGGACTGGCAATTCTTTTACAAAACTATGGTGAGTTGGGTCGCGCGGCATTGGTGCTGGATCAAATGGCTGACTTTTTCCCAAATGATTATCGTGTTCCCATGCGCCGGGCATTTCTTGAAGCGGATCGGCAGTCAAGAATTGCTAATGAATACCGCGACTACGAGCTTACGAGCCAATATTATGAGCGTGCAGCAATGCTTTATGCGGCTAATGTAAGACCGGGCGTGTCTGACCCGGAAATGCAGCAATTACGTTCACTGATAGAACAGTTGCGAACCAATAATTGGATTGACTAAGAGGGAGATTGTAAATATGAATTTAACACCGGGAGAAATGCTTTTCTATGGCGGTATTGCAGGGATGGTTTTAGTGGCGGTAATTGCGATTGTCATTATTATAATTATGTCTGGTAGCCGGAGGCGATTACGCCAAAAATTTAATGATGAGTATGGGAGTAATTTAAAATGAAGTTAAAGCGGATGTTAGTGGTTGCATTGTTTATTATGGTGACTGCTTTTGTATTTACGTCATGCATGCAGCCCGAACGCCCCCTCTCTGCGGTTGAGCTACTTAACCTTGGTGAGCGATACTTGCTTGAGTTAAACTTTGAGCAAGCACTTGTGCAGTTTACAGCGCTAATTGAAATCGAGCCAATGAACCCGTGTGGGTATTTGGGTGCCGCGGAGGCATATTTAGGATTAGGCCAATCGGGTGATGCTATTGCAATTTTGCAATTAGGGCTTGACCGCACAGGGGATATTAGAATTAACAATATACTGGACAGCCTAATAACCGAATCTACTGCACATGAGGGTAATGACGCCAATGACAGGCCAGATACTCTTGATTTGGATTATGAAGAGTTAGATTATACAGATTATTATGTATATGACCTAAACCTAACAGATGAACAGCATACATTGCTTCAAGAGCTTATATATGCGTTATTAAATGAAGATTATTT
>Ga0123352_10005812_pt1 | contig 18708 bp, 9 predicted proteins | sample TergutLab28metaG_FD_89700 | JGI IMG/M metagenome (GOLD analysis project Ga0123352, IMG submission 89700) | Labiotermes labralis P1 segment gut microbial communities from Petit-Saut dam, French Guiana - Lab288 P1 | ecosystem: Host-associated > Arthropoda: Insects > Digestive system > Gut ... | reverse complement strand
TGTTCAATTTACATTGTAAATATTATCCCTAAACAGAATAAGTCTACTAAACACATTCTTTTCCACTGAATAGTATTTAGTTTTTTATTTAATACACCGTTCCGTACAATATTTCAACCTATGTCGTAAAATATCATAGTGGTAGCATAATTTTAAAACTAGAGCCAAGTAGTTTTTTTGTGTCCCTTTTCTAACTTCATAGATGCAAAAAAATAAATTAATAATATATTCATCACAGATACATGAAATTTGTTGTCCAGTATAATAAGTAAATACATTGTGATCTCTTAATTCTTGCTTCTTGCATTTATTTCCAATACAAAGATTTTTTAATGGCAGCTACCTGGAAATGATATGTAACAAAGTAAACGTTGCAGTTTCTGTTTTCTGGAATATGATGCTGTATTATTAGTAACTGCTTCCTGATATTTTTAAAAAAATGTAGTGGTCTCACATTCAACTATCAAAATTTCCAAGCTAAAACTTCAGAAGTAGATATTATTCTTTATGATATTTGGGTGGTCTTAGTGATACTATTCATGGTTTGTATTGTGGGAGCATGCAATTCATTTGCAACTCACACCTAAACTCTACCATCCAGCATAACTTGCCACACACATAATCATCCTAAATAACCACAGATACTATTCCAGCCATCACATGGACAACATTAACAAAATGATGGGTTTGTCCCTTTTGTGCCCAGAATTCTATTCATGACTTGTCATTGACTATGCTCACCTGACATTGACATTGTTGGAGATTGTCTTATCTTTAGTGGTGTACCGACAGCGGATGTGGAAACCACGGCCCTGGTTTGTCACTAGTTTAAGGTGGGGCTGCACCACAATTGTATTGAAGTATTCGATGCCCCCATCAGACTGTAACATCACAATAAAAAACAAAGTGAAGGTACAGATGACTATCTAACATGAAAAGGCCTAGCTTTTGTATGAATATAAATGTAAACCTGAAGTTATAGGATGACAGCTTAGGTGGTAAGGTGCATGGTTACAATCTATGGAGCTGGTATTCAAATCCAGACACATGCACTTACTTTTAGCTCTTCAACACCATGTTCAGAAGTGTTCTGGGGTCTAACCACTAATCAGTATGACTGTGTTTCTTCCTTGGGGTTGCTGAAGTATCAAACTGAGTCACATCATAAACTGCCAGGTGTCTATGATGCCCAGTGCTTCACCATCTTCCCCTGTATGTCCTACTGGTATGGGGCGACTGTGTTGTTAATCTCAAGCTTGAAGTTTCTGGAGACTTCATTTCACATTACTATGCACATATCTTACTGTAATCTCCTGAGGAGTTCATTTAGATTGCCAAAAAGCGCAGTCAAATACCATTCAACTGCTAATAAAATATTTAGCATAACTAATGCAACAACTCTTTAAGAAAAAACATTTTAATAGATCTTTGTGGAAAGCTATGGGTTGCTAAATTGTCATACACAAGAGCCAAAGACTCTCTCTTAGATTAAATTTCATATTTCAGTGCACAGCTTTTATGAGATATTTTTTCAGAATTTTAAAATAGAGAGAAATTTGGTAGGAAACTATCAAACATAGTTAGCATATTAATGAAATAGTTATGGGTAACAAAACATCACAATATTTTAGTTTTACACTCCACCTATTGTAAAATTCTTCAATATAAACCTTTATTCCTGCATGTCAAGGGCCAGAATATAGGGTGGGCCAGCTGCCAAGGGTGCCAATCTCTAAGTGGCACTAAGACATCACTGGAATAATCACAGATATGATGCTAGTAAACTGGTGTTTCCAACCACAAAACAATTTCTCTGAAAATTATCTGTAATCTGGGCATGCATCCTCAAAAGTTTTGTCATCCCTGGTACAGGCCAAAAAAGTTTAAAGAATATTTGTTTGAAGGGGAGCTGAATTATTAGCCTGCCTGGAGCACCCACACATCTCAGCCTGGCCCTGGACATGTCTCTGGCTTACTTGCCAACTCCTCAAATTTTCCACACTGGTTCCATGCTAACAGGACTTTCTTTCTCAAAACTACTTGATTAATTTACTGGCACCTGAATCATTCTCTGTGTTTTTACTAGCTTCCCAGACATTCCTTATACATGTCTACCATTCTCATGCAAGTATCTAGGGCCCAGCAATGCACAGCTGCTACTTAAACTGCTAGCCATTGATCAACTTGCCCACACATCTGTACAGACACAAGAATGTACACTGTGGTTCATCACACAGCTTACGGCAAGTAGAGAATTCTTCTGGGGTTGACCTCTTGATTTGTCTAGCAGTGACACCCAAGCTTGCCACTGTATTCATCCCTACTTCTGACAGTTGTGTTCAGTACTACTGTGACCACAACTGGTTCTTCTACAACCTGAGTATCAGGAACAGTTCTCATCCTTCAGTTAATTTTTAACATTTCTGTGCACAGTACACAAGCAGCAAACATAATTAGTTTTTCATGATATTAAAAAAAAAAAAAAGACGGATACAAATGCTCTATACAAGGCCTATGTGACTTTACAGAACCAATAATTGTTTTTTTGTCTTCATCCCAATTAAAGTAACTGTAACTTTTCTATCCTTCTTCCTCAAAACGATATACCCCCATATACCACCCCAAAATTGAAAATGTGGCTCCTACTTAACTACTAAAATAAAGTGCTTTGTAAGTCCATGCTGTGTGGACACAATGATCACAGTTTAGATTCGGCATGAAAGGTTCCTCAAACTGAAAACTCATTATTTATACATCTTGAACGACCTTCCAATTTCTCGTTTTCTGAATTTGTTTCTATGACATTTGGCAGGGTTCCTTGGACAATAAGCATGTCACACGGTACACCACAAAATCGGAAGAAATGCAGATATGTGCCAGAGTGGGATTATAAATCATGATCCCAATGTCCGAGCGGTACGAAATTAACACCATGGCCTCTCTGATCTTGTAGAGATCTGTATGAGTTTACTATAATGTCAGAACATTTTCAACACCATTCCGAACTGACGAGAGAGCATTTTACGCACTTCTGCCATTGCAAAAATGGTGACCGGTTGATATTTCTTAAAGGCCGCAAGTTAATACTCCCACAGGATTTACTTTTACTGCATATCGTTAACTCGCACGTTCCGGTACGCAGCCGACAAGGCCGTACGTTGGCGGCGAGTTGCTTGGCGCCATATTTGTAGAAAGCTAGCCGCCTCTTTGCTGGCCACTCACACTACCAGGTAAATCCCATCCACTCTCTGCCAGTTTCATTCGGGAGTTGCTATTAACCCTTATCGTGCTAACGTGGCGAATATGGTGAGCTCCTATTAATGCCAGCAAATGGCAGATGGGATTTAATTCAACGTTTAAAGGGTTAAAGAGTTTCGCTTTCATTGCAACAGGAGCTTTCCGTACACAGTAGAGTCTATTCCGTCCGTATGCATGAGAAGTGTAATTATTTTACTGCCAGCGGTATATGGTCGAACACTTTCACGTCACTTACACAACTGTAATAAACGAAGAATGACCAATTTGAAAGCAGGATTTTTTCAGACACTACAAAATTTTGTAAATAAACAAAACGCACAGAAAAAAACCATGGGTGTAGTTCAAATCTCTTCTTTTTGCCGCCCTAGGCGAGGCTTAGTGTTGCCACCTCCCTGTCCTCTCCCACAACATCACACTGCACACTTACCTTACAGTATAAATGTAGTAATATACGTCGTCAGTTTTGACAAGTGCCGTCTTGAAAGGACTTTATTCCTGAGATCTGCGATAATTCTGAGATATTACGCAGTGCAATTTCTATTTACTGACTCCCCCCCACTTTTGCCCCCCTAGTCGATAGTTGATATACCCAGTGGGGTAAGCCGGCCCTGAAAACACCATACACGGTTGGAATCCACAATGTTCCACCGGTGCAGCGTAACCGTGCGATCGCTCTAAGCGTCCAACGCTCATGGGACCCGTCATCTTCTTCCGAAACGGTTATAAGTTGGGCCTACGTTCTTGTGATAAGCGTTTATGGTCTTCGTTTCATAATGATGGGTGGATGTTCACATGCGGTGGGGAAATGTGGAGATCGCGTGTACCTGACATAATAATATTTTATCATCAATTACGCGTAGAACGGAAAAAAAAATTCAAAATACGTTTTTAGCTTGCTTCATTTGACCGAGTTTCACGAAGTTCTGTCTAAATTTTACGCCACAGAAGGCATCGTACCTCTGAAATCTTTTAATTACAAATACAATTAACTTTAACTTGACGGATGCATGAAATTTGAGCTGAAAACAACATTAACGATAATTAATTCACCGTCTCGAAATGGTGAATGGTAACAGATCTAAACAAACACATTCGCACCCGGTTATAACGAAGTCGGTTTATGCGATACCTCCCATATTGCGTCAGATATTCTGTGGTACCTACTGTATCCATACTGTTAGCTGTAACATTATAATCCTCGGTTATAACGACACTCGTTTATAACGATCCAGATATCCCTTTCATGACGTTATAATAGAGTTCGATTGTCATTTTGTTACGGCAGTTATGTTGCTGACTGTAAAATAATAATACAGCAATTCTGTAATTACTCCTTAGCTTGCGATTTGATAGATAGCTATTGAACAACTGAAGCTACGCGCGTAATATTAGGTACGGGAATATTTATATAATAAATAAACCTACCCTGTACTTATTAAACGTATGTATAGATATTGTATGGAATAAAGAATTAGAAACTTAACGACTGAAGGAGACCGAGGTTACATCCGAAACTATGTGAAGTGGATAAAGGTAAAGTTCACCTTAGGACAGGCCCTGAAGGTCCAGAAGTGCAGTGTAGGTACAGATCTACTTTTCCTTAACCTCGACGCTAGACGGAAGTCGGTAGTAGCGCCACGCCCAGGACGCTTTACACTCCCCGAAAAGGACTCCGGTTCCCGTTGTACAAGGGGCTGGGTGGGCCCAAGGACCGATCTAGACGCGTTTGGAGAAAAGAAAATCTTTCGCCCAAGCCACAGACTTAACCCCGAATTGTCCAGCCAGTAGCGAGTCGCAATACCGTCTGCGCCAACCCGGCCCCACCGCACTGAAAAATGCACTTAAGAAGTTCCACAAAATTAAATGCGAAGAGTAGTTAACAAGTTAGATTTTTGGATCTGGCCCGCAATCTGTTTTGATTTTGACAGGCCTGCTATAGTCACAACTAGTACAACTGAAAGATTTGGGCCCATTCTCAGAAATTAAGAACAGCTTCGCTGTGAAAGAAATTCCCTTATTTTTGCGTAAATACAAGGTTTAGTACGTGTTGATGCGAGGCTTCCATGGATCCATATTATGAGTCAGATAAATCAGTCACATCCTGACACCCTGTTTTACTAAGATCCAATTTAACACCATCGTACCATCTATATATGGTTTTTCAAGAGGCCTCTTTCCAACAGGTTATCTTGTTATATTTTTCTCAATACTTCTGCTTTCTCTCGTGACTGAAAACAGTGTTAATTATAAAATAATTATGCCTTAATATTCACATAATCATACTCATATCAAACATTCGAAGGACAAAATTCGCCTAAATAACGTCTGTAAATTCAGTTTCTACTGCACAGAAGAAAACTACCTCTCTCATAAAACATGACGGGTTAATGCTGTTTAGAGTAACAACTGTTTACACTACGGTCACATGTAACCCATAAATAGGCTATAAACCATGTTGGTAAAACGTAGTTGCATTTCTTTAATGCAGATGGCACATGTAGACAACTTAGTGCAGTGTTTTATCTTGGTAGTTACCACTGCATGTACCACCTGCTGTAACTTTTAAAAAAACTTTACATTCTGCACTAAACGCGTCTTTACGTCCAACACTATAGTTCTCTGACGATAGTGTACAACTCACCGACACGAGATCTCCTTTAGTATGGCAATATATGTGCGTGGCACTTACCGTCAAACACAACTATTTTATTGGTTGATTATTGTAAGGTTTACAACAACATGTTTCGGCCCTATTCCTGGGCCATCATCAGGTTGTAGTATAGCCTACTCTAGGTCGTGATACAACCTGATGATGGCCCAGAAATAGGGCCGAAACACGTTGTTGTAAACCTTACAATAATCAACCAATAAAATAGTTGTGTTTGACGGTAAGTGCCACGCACATATATTGCCATACTAATTGTATATCACACAACGGTGATGACGCACATAAAGATTACGATCTCCTTTATTTAGACTTCATCCATTGTCTAACTTTTTTTCAACACTTTAAAACACGACATTTCGGAAGCCAGCTCTGCTTCCGTCTTCTGGCAAAGATGCACCTAACCGGTGGAACCCTTAGATCAAGCTATTCTCTGTCACTGGGTACCAGAGATACTCAACTTGATGAAATAAACGTCTGAGAACAGAACAATTCCCCGGATTGTAACAGGAAGATGCGTATAGAAAAATTAACAACACTAAGAATCAAAATATACAGCCTGGAACTCAACAAATGAAAACCAGAAAAACCTTTAAAAAATATGAACTCAGACCGATCAGACGACGGACACAACACAACGAAAATGGACAAAAAAAAAATTGTATCAGTGTGTTTACTTGTTTCGAAAAATTCTAACGGCAACATCAATTTACTTTTCCTACAACTTTAGGCAATTAATCTTTGTAACAAATTTGAAGTTTCTCTCTGTCAGATAGGGAATGAATTTTCAAATACAATTTAGCACGGTTTCTTAACCTAGAATGAGAAATAGCTTCTACGTGAGTACTCAACACGCCAGACTTCTCTGAGTGTCACTGTGAAATTAAACTAAATATTTAATTCCATTTCGTCGTATAGTTTAGTTCTGCCAATGAAAGTAATGGCCCAGTTTAATGAATTTTTATATGTGCTCGATAATACGAGATACAGTAAAGGTTAAAATACAGTAAGTGACATGAATGTCTGCATTTTTAACTTATGCATGCTTTTATTTTCCTGTGAACAAGCGGCAGCAATCTGCAAACCTTGACTTGCTGCACCCGCAGCAACAGCAGCAGCAGCAGAACGAAATCGCCCACCGCTCTACTAGCATTCCCCTGTACGAATCATAGGCGAAATGCTCCACCCTGTTCGAATCCAGTCGGCACTGAAACGACGGCAATTAGAACCCTGAAGGGAAGAGATGGGAAGTGGGAAGATGGGAACATATCAGGATGTGAGTATGAGAAGTCACGGGGAACTTTCATTCAGCAGACAATTCACTTGCTAAGGCAGCGGTGAAAGTGAAAAGAAAGGCAGGAAACAGACAATTATTTCAAATTAAAAATGTATTTGAAGAAAATAAATAATGGTCCATACGCCATCTAGTGTGTTGCCACCTGACGGCACCTTAAATCTTCATTTTCACTGTTGACTAGTTCAGAACTGTGTCTAGCAACAACAGATGAACAGTTATATAACATGTTTTTGTGCCCTCTGCGTCAATACGATGACGGGGCGAACCTGTGAGGTTGTTGGAAAACAAAGCAAACCAGTTTTATAGACTCGTTTCTCAGGTTACAACACAGTATACGAAATTCAAGGACAAGCAAAATATTTGTACTTGTGATATAAAAGTAGATTTCATCCTATAACCTGCCATGAAGGCACAGAGAGGGAAGTAGAGGTGTAGCTCTACTCCTTCCTTAACTTCGGCGCTAGAAGGGGTGGGTGGTTAGCGCCACGCCCGGCCGCTTTACCTCCGGAAATGAGAACTGGTACCCATTGTACTGGAGGCTGGGTGGGCCCCAGACCCGGTCTGGATGTGTGCGGAAAATCGTCCCCACCGGATTTGGATGTACTTCCGATATACCGTAATACACCCTTACTTTATGTTCGCAACTTCGCCATATTTGTAAAATCAAGGACAAGGTAACACTGACCTATGTATGAAGGCACTGGACAAAGTGAATGACCAGCTTCGCGCCCCGGCCGCTTTACTCCGGAAGAAGAGCATCGGGAACAGAGCCGGTCTGGACGGTTTGAAGAAAAAAAATCTGTCCCCCGCCAGGAAACGAAATACGGATCCTTGATAGTCCTACTCATTGCTCAGTCACTACAGCCTATTGTCCTGGCTCCGCAAACGACCAGGTCGCAGATTTGTAGTACCTGACATAGCAAGAGGTACCGATCTTTTCCAAATGCGAATAATCACTGCGAAGGCTAATATGATGTAATGACAGTACGGTACATGGAGGGCACATTGCATGGGAGAGCCTCCTGTAGCAAGGATAAATCTATCGCTTCTGCCATCAACCCAAGAGCATTAGAAGCTGTTAGTGCCATAAGCGTCTAATTATGGTCAGACATGCTGAGTGGGGACTGCGTGAGATTCTCTGCCTACGGACTGTGTAAAATTCTACTTCTTTTCAGACTCTCATGCGTACGCCGATGCAGCACCGTCGGTGACGGTCCCGAACCCTGTCTCCCATTTCGCTTCACGTACAGGCTTAATCCTCATGCAGTTTCAAAATGGAATTTCCATTTTCAACGCACCATTTTCTTGTCTTCGTAATCCTTACCGTAGGAATACTCTTTTCTATGTTGGGGGAGGGTGGGGGTGTCGTGTGCCTCGTCATCGAAGGTTCATTCAATGTAAAAAAAGGGACAAGGATTGGAATAAACAGAAAAATGACAGGGTTTCAGTCTGTGAGATGAAACCGTAATGTTTAACAGTGTGAAAAGTCGCTGATGAAAGACGACAAAAGATGGAAGCCTTTTTGAAAAGTAATTACCTAAAATCGTTACAACAGGAAGGTAGAAGGCAGCTTTAAATTTGAAATTCGGAGTGGTGGTGCCTATATGGCTTACTCCCGAAGAAGCACATTTCAGTAAGGGTTGTACGTGCGTCAAGGATAAGACGCCGTTATCACTAGACTTCGCACATAGTGGCTGAGTAAAGCTGACAATCAAGCGGAAAGTTGTGGACCATTTCTTATGTAAAGTGCCCCAAGCAGCTATCGCAGTAGACCTGAGTGTACAGTGAGTCAGGCACCACCTACACGACAGGCAGGGTGCAGGCTATCGGGTCACGCTGTCCTTGAACTCAGCAGTGAGAGCATTGAACCGTCTCAAATTACCAGGTCTGCCATCCCATAATTACTTACCATTAATCGGTAAATAAAACATTCCTTTCGATGATTGCGTTTGGGGATCCGAGCTAACGTTCAGAACAAAATGACAATGCTGTCTGTCATGCTGTGCTCAAGAACTCATACTTGAAGCCTGACTGTCTTTGTACAAAATATTTGTTTAATTTCCTGTCATTACTACCAATATAATTGTCATGACAACTTCTCCTATCGGAGTCAGCGGAAATGGCTCTTGGATGCGTTTGCGAGAGGCAACGATTTCGATTTGTGGACAGCGGGCTCTTCAGACCAAATTTTCATGGTCTTCGAAGCCCTGCCCTCCAGTGACGGTACCTGAAAACAACACGACTGGATTGCTTGCATTATTTTCAAAGTCAACACGGACATTCCTCGTACAATTGAAGCTACAGACTTCGCTATAACAAAGGCAGATGGCAGGCGTCGTTAGATCATAAGGAAACAGTAACAAAATGTTCAGTATTCCAATGTACTAGTCATCAGCCGATTTCAGTGCCTGTTTTAGGCTGAAGCGTAAATCACGTAAAACATTTGACGTCATCGCATATACAACATCTGTGCTTTTAATGCATACAATTTTTTTAAACCAACAAATGCACTTAGGTTTTATGAATGTAATTTTATTATATAGCGACTACGGACATGTTTCGATCACCCTTGTGGCCATCTTCAGGGGGTAAGAGCAAAAATACAAATATATTTATATTGTGTCGGGATCACTCAACACTTAATCGTATTTTTGATGTTTTGCTGACCGTGTATCTCGGTATAATCTTAGTAATTAACTAACTTAATGCACAAATTCTTCTTTTATAATAAGTTTATTATAATACCTCTACATGTTTCGAGCACTATGTGCTCATCATCAGGAAGTCAAAATTGTATTATACAGCATCTGGTATCATCACACCTGTGGGTGGCCGTCCGCTTCGCAGGTTGAGAGAGTGCACGGGACGGGCACCTACAGGTGTAATGATACCAGATGCTGTATAATACAATTTTAACATTCTGGTGATGAGCACATAGTAATCGAAATATGTAGAGGCATAAAATAAAATTAATATGGAAGAAGAATTTGTGCATTAAGTTGGTTAATTACTAAGACTTAACCGGAAATTTAACCAAAACTTTACGATTCTTAACTGCTGAAAATATGCAAGAACTCCAGATAGGGTGACTGATAAGCAAAATCGAAATGATGCTTATGAACCCGTAACTTCCGAAGCTGCGCCAGGGGTCCAGCTGCTAGAAACTGCCTGCTTAGAACTAAGCAGTAAGCTATGCTTTGTCAGTGCTATTTCAGACTATACTGATGACAGGCGACTTACAAGGTCGGTGCTCATGGTGTTGCAGGATCTCAGGGGCAGACGATAGCGCACAGGGCTGCGTTGATGTAAGAACTCGGACATGCAACTCGAGTTCTTGCTCAGCCCTTTAGGATAAATCATCCCGTTGAAGACTCCGGACAACGTCTTCACGGCCACCCAGATTTCATTACTGTTGCAGTCGATACGCACATCCTGAGCTACTTCTGGCGCGCCTGCAACAGAGGAAACAGGTCAGGTTGCTATGTAGCAATTTTGTCGTAGTGTTTAAGAATTCTCTGCCCTCATAACGCGCGTGATAGTTTCATTAAGCATAAAACTGAAAGTTATTAAACATATTAACCAAAAGTATTTTTGATGCCTGCGTATATTGGTAAAACTAATGGCCTTTGTGGGTTTTCAAACTAATTCATTACAGTGAACTGGCAGAAAAAGTCGTTCCATCACACTTGTAGTAATTATCAAGCATTCTGTTTTTATGTCTTCAGTGCATACAGAGTGAGGCTACTGACGTAAAACATTGTAATTAAGATCTCACAGTACTGCTTGTCAAATATTTATATTTCTACATTTCACATTTGTCAATGAAGAAATGATTTTAAGTTGCATGCAACATTATATATTTGCAGCGTCTCTTTGTGATTAATGGTTACTCCTTGATAATGGCCCTGGGGGGCCGAAACATATATTTGTTGTTGAATTTGAATGACGCCATCCCGTTGTGCATGTGTAATAAATTTTATTGCAAAGTACCGTCATACACAACAATTGAATATTAGTTGTAGTTTTACAACTGGTTAATCAGGCTACATGTTTCGGCCGTTTTATCCGTCCATCATCAGGCCTACAGAATGATATTGTCAATTAAGTTACATGTACCTTAATTGACAATATTATTCTGTACATGTAACTTAATTGACAATTTTATTCTGTAGGCTTGATGATGGACGGATAAAACGACCGAAACATGTAGCCTGATCAACCAGTTGTAAAACTGCAACTGATATTCGATTGTTGTGTATGACGGTACTTTGCAATAAAATTTGTATATTTGTTGGCTTAATTACGTACTCAGATCAGATTTAAGTTCTCGAGGCGGAGATTTACGTACATCGTCGTCTTTTGAGCCTTGACACTAACGTAATACAAAGTTGAATAACTTAGAAAAACAAAATGACATCAAATTTGACATTAAATCTTTAGAGGCGAAGAGTAAACTCTTTTATTTAAAGACCGGGTTCGTACCGCACAATAAAAACTTTTGAACTAGGTTATAAAAGCCAATCAGCTTATGTTAAACAGGAAAAAAGTCACCGTTTTGTCTGAGATAAACATAAAACAAATGTAGTGTGGGCAGAATGTACAGTTTTTGAATGTTAAACCTGTTGGTGCATCAAATAACCAGTAGGCTTTAAACGGTTAATGTTATTGGCAGACTCTGAATTCAACCCCTGTCCAGGCGTGTGGTAGGGTCAGAAAGTTAGAGAAGTTAACCGTCACCGACCAGTTCTGAAATGGCGAACCAGTTTCATCAGAGCAACTGGTAAAAGGTAAAGTTTTCCCGTTACAGGCCCGGTGTGGCCCAGAGGGTAGAGGTACAGCTCTACTCTTCCATGACCGCGGCACTAGAAGGGGGTGAGTGGCCAGCAGCATGCCCTGGCCGCACTTCACCCCCGGGAAAGACCACGTACCCATTTTACAGGAGGCTAGGTGGGCCCCAGGGCCGGTCTGGACAGGCGGAAAATCTCGTCCCCACCGGGATTTGATCCCGGAGAGCAACCGGTATACCGACAAGAATTTTAAGAGATTGACAATCCATTAACAGTGGCACTTGTTTTCTAAAACATCTACATGAAAATAAAATTAAAAATTATAATTACTTTTTTAATTGCGTGGAATTTACTATCAAACACAATACTGGAAGTAGGCGATGAAGACGGAAGCAGATGATAATTTAAGGACATCAGATCACATTAGTGGTAACTATTAGTGGTAGATATGAAGACAAGTGCACTATATTTACAACCTTGAGTGAAAGTATTTCTTCCTTTAATGTCAATAACAAGCACACTCTTTACCCTCTTAATCTTGCCAACAATCTTCATACAATAAAACACAAGCTACTACTGGCTACCTATTTTAGGATGGCAGACTATGCGTGACAAATGGCCGCAGTTCATCCACGTCAAGACTTACAAATCGTTAACGCCATACAAAGTAGCCACGTAATTTTGGTGAAGAGATTTGGATGGTGAAGACTCAAGTCATCTGAGATGTGACGCTGTATCTGCGGGCGAGTTTTTCCAAACCACACAACCTCACATTTCATAAGACATGAGTATTCAGCAGCACCGGTATGAGAACCTCTATCTCGCAAAGATGTAGTGCTTCACCTCATTCAGCAAAGGTTCACAGTGGATCACTTTCGGATTCACTAACATATAATGCGGGCGGGGGAATATAAAATATGATTTCACCATTTAGAATCTCCTGTGCGTAATAATACAAAGAGGCTTTCAACTTCAGTTGGAAAAGTCTATACGCCTGTGTGTGACGAATGTACTGTAACTGCAGCAACTACTCTTAAGTGACAGCAAATAAATTCTATGCAATACAATATTTTTCACTCGCTCTTTGTTAACCATGTCTACCTTCAGTTTATGGGTATATCGTGTACAGGGATAAAAGTTTAAATTAATGTGTGACTATTTATTTCCATTATTTTGAAAGCGCTTATTTAGTGAAGGACGCAGGAGAGCTCAGTCGTTATACGACTACAATAGGGGCTGGATGATTTGGGTTTCGATTCCCCTAGGTGCAAGGGGGTTTTCTCTCACCCAGGCTCCCATTCAGTGGGAACTGGAGTCTCTCGTCTTGGGGCTAAAGTGGTCGTGACATAAAGTTAACCACTCAACTCCACCTCCACCTAGCGTCGAAGTTAAGATGAGTGGAGCTATACCTCTACGCCTGCCACATGCCTTTATGGCGCAGACATAGACAACCCTACCTTTACTTTTATTTAGCGTATTCCTCGCGAAACATCTCGTGCCCCGCAAGTTACGAGACCTCTAATGCAGAGCCACCACACTGTAGAGAAACTGCAATATTCCACAACAAAAACTCATGCTTGCTCATGATAAACGCAAGATACTCACTGCCAGTGGAACTTGCAACGTGGTGTGTGTCCGGTAGAGAATGACATCTCAATTACATGAGTCAAGGTGAGACGTCAATTACGCTTTCGTAATTTTGTAGGTTCTGAACCAGGATTCTTAGTTTTATTTGTTTCGTGCGTTCCGTACTTTGATTCCCGACATGGCATGACCACGAGATGCGCCTAGCGCGAACAATCGGTCTCAGTAGGGTGCCGCTAGGAATGGAGGCCAACCAATTAGACCATCTCCACATACACGTAAAGCTTGCTTATTCAAACTATGCTGCTTTGAACGATTAGCTTAACGAATAAAACACCAGCTGCTTTAGCGATGAAATGTAACAAATTTAATGTGAACTGGTTTCCAAGTTACGGTAAGTTGAACCGAAAATGGAAGTCGGTCCCTTTCAGAAAAGCGTAACACACCAAAAAGACATCCAAAGGATAAAGCCTGCGTTTATTAACGGTAAGACTTCCATATATCTTCTAATGTTATCAGGTTCTGGATCGCAATTACTGCGGAAGATAGAGTTCTTGTACCTCACCAGCCTGGAGATAAAAATCTATTGATAAATTCTTATTTCAAACTATTGGCAAATGGGAAAGTAGAGTCGGTAAGGCATTAGTCGTATTTGAGGCTACAAGCGAACAGAACGCCGGACCTAGAATTTTGGCGATAAAAAGCAGTGTACGTGCGTGAGTACTGCATTATTATTATTATTATTTTAATGCGATATAGGCCTATATATATTTGGAGGGAGGAGGGGATTCACCAGAGTAAAAATGCCTGTGAGAAAAGAACAATAAATCTTAGGTCCGTAAAAACCTGGTGTTAATATCAATTCAGATACTTGTAAAATCCATCTACACCTCAGTAGTGGTAGTAACAGTAATAGTAGCAGTAGTGATGGTGGTGGTAGTAATAACTCCTGTATGAACGGTATGTAATTTAAATGAATCCTTAGCGTTTGCTGAGGTTGGTTCCATAAACAAAACAGTAAAAATTCAGTAGTGGTAATGCGAAACATGCTTTGGCTGCCTAGAGTGACACATGCTACTAAGTAAATATTGAAAGTATAGCGAACTATTTTGTAACTGATTTCACTCAGACAAATCAATCATTCGGAAAGTGGCTGTAATCTAATCAACTTTACCAATGTGAAAAATTTCTTTGCTCACCTTAGCAAATGCTACAGGCTAAAATTTTCAGTAATTTTTAGACTCGTTCGCAAAATTGCGATAAACGACTATTATGTTCTTCATGTCTGTCTGTCTAACCGTCCATTCGCATGGAACAACTAGGCTCCCACAGGACGGATTTTCCTAAAATTTGAGGATTTTTCGAAAATCCATCGATAAAATTCAAGTTTAATTAAAATCTGTCAAGAATAACAGGCATTTTACGTGGAAACCTATGAACATTTATGATGATAATTATATCGACGAATTCTTTTTATAATGAGGAACATTTCAGACAAAAGTTTTAGAGAAAATCGAATATGCATTTTATACTCAATAACTTCTTCCGAAAATCTTGTCATGTACGAGACAATGTCCAAAAATATGGTAGAACCACACAGATCACTGATGACAATAAAATATGGCGTATGCGCTTAGCATGCTGGATAACTACAGAAGTGGAGAGAAGAGCAGAATAGAGTAGTGTACAGTTAGTGCAACAGGGCGAGCACTGCAGTAACTCTTGGATCTCGACGATTCCCGATCTTTCTTGCAATCCTTTGCTTAAGCATTTTCCAGCCCTACGCTTTGAAGAAAGTGCAGTACCTTGCTGGTGATGTCAGCACAGTCACTTGGTTTTAATGCTGGAAAACTAAGGCTACAGACAAGCTCAGAATACGTAATACTTTTTTTTTTCACGGCAAAATTGGTCAAGCGAAAGTCCCTCATTGTTACTTTTAAGTAAATTGCCTGTCTTCTTATTTTTGAGTGCCATCCTCTTATGAGGTTTCACACACACACACACACACACACACACACACACACACACACACACGGAGTTCCTCTTTTGTGTCATATTCTCAACCCAACATAACCACTCGATTTATTTATTATCTTGACAGAAGCAGACGAAGCATACAAATGCACAAAACCTGTTGCATTTCTTACGTACTAGTAATTTTCTCCGATCTCATTCAGTTTATGCCTCAGTTCTGTGTACTGTCCTCTATAGCTTCCTTTTATCTACACTTGGGGTTGTTGACCTGGGGTCCACGGACCCCTTGGCGTTCCATGGTTCGATTTCAGAGGGTCCGTGAACTCAGATGGGGAAAAATATCAAAACTTCATTGTCATATAACTTATAACTGAAATTTAGTTTTTTATTCTATAACGAATTTATGCAAAAAAATGTTTTATGGTCTCTAGGCCCCAAAAATATTTGTTAACTTCAATAAATTTCACTCTCACTATTTTATGCATGTAAATACATTTTTCTAAGAAGAAGTCCGCACGTTTCATTAGACTCTCAAAGCTACCCATGGCACAAAAAAGGTTAAGAACCCCTGAACCATACTATTTTCCTCCCTTCTTCAAGCACACCGCGTTTAACAACCACGAGAAAAATTTGGTCTTACTTCATAGATATATGAAGGGACAAAAAAATTTTGCATATTTATATACGGCACTAAGTGTAAATAATTCACTGCATGCCAGGAAAAGCCACGTGTTCAGAGAATCACTTTGCTCCTCTTCTTTCATTTTCTTTAAAAATATATCAATATGTTGCGTGGTCAATTTCCCTGAGAAAATTCAAATAATTGTACTTGAAAAGTATGGGTGCGCTGAGTGTTGTACCCAGGAAAATGAGTGAATTCAGAGCCCGGAAAAGAACACTTCATAGAATCGGTAAACACGACGGTACTGTACATAACCCCCAACCGGTGGCAGCCGTGTTTGTCATGCTCACAGACTCAACACAAGACGATCAGGGGAACCCCGTGAATGGAGTTCCTGTGAGTCAGCTATCACTATAGACAAGCGACGGGTGTTTGTACCGGAAATGAGGACCACACACACTTCCTCCTGCCATATTCAATCGCATCAACACCTTCTTTTATTTACATCCCTTTCCGCCAGTGGTATGACTGAACCAATCAAACGTTGCTGCATGACAATGAGGTGCATTACCCCCAGCAAATACGGAACAATTCTTGTTTCCGTACCGATCAACCCGAAATGAAATGATGAATATTTTAACATGCAAACAAATAGATTTAAAAAAAAATTTCAGCGGTGAGTAACTAACTATCTGTTGTTAGTTTTCAGATTTAATAACGTCGTACACAGCGTCGAACAAAAAAAAAATAGTAGGAATCTAACCTCACAAGGAGAGCATAAAATATTATGTTTTTACTTTTGGCGTCTTCTGGACTACTGCTTAAAATATGGCACAACCGCTTCGTCTTCGGAAAATACAAACTTCTAATTAAGACTTTTTTTTTTAGGTATTTCTTTCTTCAGTCACGCCACACGATTGCCGTCATCAACACCATGAAATTCTTGCTTTCTTCCTTTATTCGTTTTCTCTTACTCAGTTAATACCGATTATGTTGCAATGTAACAATGGGTATCGTATAGGGAATCGAACCCGTACGTGATTAGTTAGATGTTGAGGTAAACGCCCTGACCAGTTCACTGAACCTCGGACTTGTTATGAGTGACTACAATACGTTTCTTTATTTGAGGACTTTTGTAGACTGGGGGGAGGAGGCTGCATGCAGAGCCAAATGAAAAGCGGCAGCTGAGAGGTAAGACAGGCGCAGTGTTGATGACGGTAGCCGAAACCTTTTGATGGTAATACAGGAACTGAAGAACGGCATAAAGTGTAGTCTGTCGTTTGGCTAACAAATATTCGAAATTACAGCTATGAAAATGTATGACGGGTAGCTGCTGCGGTAATTGACTGATTGAACCAAAAATGTTCAGTAGGTCGCTGTATCAACGTCTGGGCTTTGATAAGGCCAAGCAGACCTAGGTTCTTTAACAGAATATATAGTTTTACTATGCCTAACCTTTAACTTAACAAGTCCAGCGGTTATTATATGTACCACAACGTTTAAAATTACAAAAAAAAATTTCAACGTTCCGCCCACATAATGAATTTATGTTCTTAGTATGTACCACAGAACAAAGAACGACATTTGTCCTATACAGCATTAACTGATGGTTTGTATATCCACGATGGAGAGTGATTACTGCGTGGTACGCTTAGGTCTTTATATAATTTTCGCCCTCAAAATGTTATGCGTTTCACTTGGAACACTCTCCATGTCACTGGCCGGATTAATCATGCGGCCTGAAATCCAACGCTCTCACCACACTCTGCTTAGAAATAATTTTGTGCAGATATCAGAACTGAAGACAGATTCTAACTAGCTTCAATGTTAAACAATAAAATTAAGTTAGCAAAGGGTACCATAATCCGCATAATAGACCCAGTGATTTTAAAAGACCTTCAGAAATTTTCAGCACGAATAATGACTGAAGCAAGTCGACAGTCGTTTGGCAATGTACATAGCAATAAGCGGATTACAGAATGTGCAACAAAACTGGAGGAAAAAGAGGCGCGTTTTGAAGAGAGGCGTAATTTTGAAGGGAGTGAATACTGATCCTAAAACTATGACAAGATATTAAATATATCATATAAGTAGCACAATGTACGCTAAACCTAATGAGAATTTACGATACCTGTGACATTAATGAGTGGAATGTAAGGCGGATGCAGATGTGCAGGACCTTACGAGATGGATCACGTCAGCTACACAGAGTAATTACCTGGTATGAAGTTCCAGGCAATTAGCTATAAATACTGCATATATTTGGGGACCGCGGTAGCACAGTGGTTAAGGTGCTGTGCTACAAATCGGAAGGTCGTTGGTTCGATCCCAGCTGGTGTCAGTGGAATCTTCATTGACATAAAATCCTTCCGATCGCACTATGGCCCTGGGGTCGACACAGCCTCTAACAGAAATGAGTACCAGGAGAATTTCCTGGGGGTAAAGGCGGCCGGTGCGTAAGGCTGACAACCTTACCACCATCCTGTGCCGTTGTCACGAAATCTGGGAACCTTAACTTCCT
>Ga0123352_10005810_pt1 | contig 18710 bp, 8 predicted proteins | sample TergutLab28metaG_FD_89700 | JGI IMG/M metagenome (GOLD analysis project Ga0123352, IMG submission 89700) | Labiotermes labralis P1 segment gut microbial communities from Petit-Saut dam, French Guiana - Lab288 P1 | ecosystem: Host-associated > Arthropoda: Insects > Digestive system > Gut ... | reverse complement strand
GTAAGCAGGAAAGTAAACAGTTAGGGTAAGCAGGAAAGTAAACAGTTAGGGTAAGCAGGAAAGTAAACAGTTAGGGTAAGCAGGAAAGTAAACAGTTAGGGTAAGCAGGAAAGTAAACAGTTAAAATGACGGGTGTTGGTGTTGCGAATATCGCCATGTTGTTGGTTATGTTTCTTTTACTTCTTGTGAAGCTGTAGTGAGGGCGCGAAAATCTTGGGGGTTTATTTTCGAAGAAAAGAATTCCTGACCCCACAATAAATTAATTCTGACACCATAATCAGGGAATGAACAGAGGAAGAGGAAATGTACGGCAGTACAAATTGTTTGCAAAAACTGAAAGGCGATGCTGAATATTAATTACCCGTATCTATACAAGAGCTCTGTCTTGGGTCGTGAAATATCTTCAGTAGGTGTAATACCCGATTACAAGTTGGAGGGCAGCACTTCGAGGGTGTTCTATAATAAAAGGGGAGGTAAACTGCAAGATAAAAGCAGGTAATAAGTGTCCGGCGCTACGGGTAATAATTGTCCGGGGCTGCCGGTAATAAGTGTCCGGGGGTATGCGTAATAAGTGTCCGGGGCTGGGGGTAATACGTATCCGGGGCTGCGAGTAATAAGTGTCCGGGACTGATTAGCACGTAGACCTATATACATAGGCCTATATATGCTGTGTGTTTCATGACATTTCATTTTGTAACTACGTTCACGTACATTCGGATTTTCCCTAAGTAACGGTCGTATTGGAGACCGCAGTGGCACAGTGGTTAAGGTGCTGTGCTACAGATCGGAATGTCGCTGGTTCGATCCCAGCTGGTGTCATTGGAATTTTTCATTGACATAAAATTCTTTCGATCACACTATGTCCCTGGGGTCGACTCAGCCTCTAACAGAAATGAGTACCAGGAGTATTTCCTGGGGGTAAAGGCGGCCGGTGCGTAAGGCTGACAACCTTACCACTATCCTGTGCTGTTGCCATGAAATATAGGAACCTTAAGTTCCTGGAACCCTCTGGGCCACTCCTGGCCTGCAACGGGACTGCTTTACCTTTTAACGTTCGTATAACCCAGTACTGGAATTCTGTAATTGCGCATTGGATAAGTGTCAAGCAATAATGCAACTTTTAAAAAAACGTGAACTGCACAAAAAATCAATTATGCTTGCAAATTTTACTGCCTCAGAAAAATGTACATTTCTACGGAGGAGTAAAACGGCAGGTTTAATACATCATTTCCATCAGTTTGTACTCACCAGCTGGTAAAATGAACTTTCCTGAGGCTTGATGGCCAGTGAAAGATTTAAATCGCACATGCAGTCCATTACGTCCCTTGACATGCACCCTAAAGGACGGAACCGTGTATTAAAACTTAATTCAGGTTACTCAGTTTTATTGATTTCGTCGTGGTTACCTGGCAGTAAAATATGAATATTCATATTTTTTTATATTCAAGTTCCGTTACAATTTACAGTCGTGCAAAACATAGTTTAATTATTTGATTTTCTGTATTACATGTTGATGGGCGCCGCAGCTGTTTTTATGTTCAGATATTTAAAAAAAGAATGTATAGCCTACACATGTACTGGCAAATCTTCACATAGAATTCAAAGCTGGGATTTACTTTTTGTTTTATTTTCTGTGTCTTTCTTTGTTTCTGTGACGACATACCGCGCCATGTAAGTATCCTTTGAAAAGCGAAATTTTGGTTCATATAAAATTCCGTTTATCCCCATTTTTAAGGTGCTTTGCTCAAATTTGCGGAAAGCGAGTTTTCGTTTCATCATGTGTGTCTGTCTGTGTGTCCATCCACATATAAGAACTCTGCTCCGAATGGGCGAATTTTCACAAAATTTGAATACTTTCGACAATCTATTGAGAAAACTCAAGTTTCATTGAAGTCTGAAAAGCATAACGTGTACTGCACGCTTATGATTATATATCTCTAAGTTCTTCTTAGATTGAGAAATGTTTTGGGCAAATTTGTACAGAAAATGAACACACACATATAATGTTCAGTAACTTGTTTTTTTTTTTCGAAAATTGTGTCGCTTTTGAGATAACATGGAAAAATATTGTAAAACCTACAACCTACCCAGCTATTCAGTCGGATGGCATGTCTTTCTCTCAGGGACTCTAAGTATTCTAAGTGGTGGAACAGTAATATTATTAACAACTTGTCACTATTAATATTATTTATATTAATATTTCCAGATGTTGAAATATACAAGTTTGAATAATATATGGATGCGCCCTTGAAAACAATGTATTCACTGTTAGCTTTGGTACGCGTAAACAACTTGTCACTTCCAGGGTATAAGCCAGAATCCTCTTGCGTTAGGTTTTTCAAAACTCGTAAGTTCCAAGCTCATTCCCTCTTACATTTTTTTACTATTCCCGATCGGCTAAATGTTAAATTTCGCTGCTCCCTAATAGGTCCAAAAGTCAGAAATTTTGAATATGTTAACCCGAGTGACTTTCATTTATGTAACGTTGTTCCATTGTCGTCAACCGTGTGAAATCCTTCACGCGTCTTACTGATTTCTTTTAGTGTCCAAGAGTGCCTGACATTGCAAGTCTTCCCAGCAAGTTTAAGATGTCCAAAGCTGTCAATGTTTACAACGTCAGTTTTTTTTACACCTTCTCTAATCCATGAATTTTGACACTGACAGATATCGAAATTGTCAGCTCGCTACACTCGCCATAAAACTCTTTGTCCCTGTAAGCTGCAATACTGACTCTCTACAATTTCTCCTCCATCATAAACCAAACCACCAATTTAAACAATTCTGACCTATCTAACAAATGTACAACTTTGACTCTTAATAAAGGACTTACTCCCTATATCGTTTATACACCTGACAGGTCACCGATGACATGATAGGAAGAATGCACGCGTCTTGCTGAATAATTAAGGTTACGCACAGACTCTCGTGATATTTAATTCTTATCGTTTTTCCACACCAAATGTGATGGTACGAACGCCCCTCGTTGGTACGTTATACGTGAATTGCCTTTCTTATTTAATAGACGGGGGTAAAAATTTTACGTCTGTTATTTGGCATTCTGGATTGCAGTAACTTCACTTACTGTACAATGATAAGAGTATCAAAGAAGCGTATGGGATATCAGTGATATTCAGGAGTGTACTGAGGTCCTAAAAACTTGTGGTATCTCGTAGCTGACAGTGATGTGAATATTCTTGCTGCAGTATAATTATGTAATTTTCAAGTCATTAGATGAAAGACGGGGCAGTAAATACTGCGATTCACTGTGTTCAGTAAGCAGGAAAGGCAGAATCTTTGAGTCACTCGTCAAAAGGTCGTTGTGTCGAAATTACGGAGGCACAGAAACCAAAACCAAGTTAATTCAGCTGTGTTTTTCAATCCCGTCTCTATACGGACACAACTGCAAAGAAATCCCAGCGTCCTAGAATAAGAAATAAAGTGAAATGCCAATTTGATGTAACAATGTAATTTGTTGAAGTTTCTTTAGCTCGACATGTATCGGGCGCATACGCCCATCATCAGGAGCACTAGATGTTAAGTTGCAGCGTATGGTTTTCTGCACCCAGTTTGTAGATGGGTGGTGGTCCTGACAGCTGCTGCGTAGGTGGTGTGTACGATTTGGGTGGTGCCTTGCCGTGCGACGGCACGGCAAGGCACCACCCAAACCGTACACATGACGTATGCAGCGGATCTCAAAACCACCACCAATCTACAAACTCGGTGCAGAAAACCATATTCTGCAACATCTAATGCTCCTGTAGTTGGGCGTATGTACCCGAAACATGTCGAGCTAAGAATACATCAATAACTCACATTGTTGCATCAAGCTGGCATTTCACTTTATTTCATGAAGAAGATGCACGTTCAAACAACCCTCAAATGTCCTAGAATATCTCATTGTTCGTTTGGGGTTGACAGAATCTATGTCAATGATCAGTGGGATAAAAGGTATTTCTACACGGTGGGATAAAAGGTATTTCTATACGGTGGGATAAAAGGTATTTCTACGCGGTGTGATGAAAGGTATTTCTACACGGTGGGATAAAAGGTATTTTTACACGGTGGGATAAAAGATATTTCTACGCGGTGGGATAAAAGGTATTTTTACACGGTGGGATAAAAGGTATTTCTGCACCGTGGGATAAAGGTATTTCTACACGGTGTAGAAGATGGTATACATTAATGGTATTTAAAAACTAAATAAATAACTAACTATAGGGAGCTTAGCATTTTTTCATAAACTGATATTCTCTCAGCTAGTCCAGAAACTTTCCGAATTATTTGGAAACCGTGTTCATTACCATGTTCACAAAAGCCGGCTACTTATCCCAGTCATAAACCAGATAAATACAGTTCACGATTTCCAGTCATGTTTTGGAGGTCCATTTAGACTTCGTTCTGCTATTCCCCCTTAGATCTTCCAAGTGTTATCTTTCTTAAAGGGTTTTCAACCAAAACCCCTTCGTATTTAATGGCGTTTTAAATTTATTGTGAACATGTATGGTCCTACATATGGTGGACGTGATATACATTAACAAGAAACGTTCCTTCCGAGGCCTTAATTTTGAACTATTCTTAAATTCATTTCTAGCATTGACGATCGACAAAAGTGTACCGTACTTTTGGCTGTAAAACATTGATCTCCGAAATCCATAACATGTTTTATCTCATGTTCTTATTCGGATTTCCCTGCCATAACGTGAATAGTGGGAAGATTAAATATTCTGCACAATATTAATATTTATGATATTTCGATAGGACGGTTAGGAGACCGGTGTTCTAAATACAAATACATTTAAATATTGTAGTCTTAGAATTCGTGTCATCTTTTCATATTGATGTGAAATGACTTGCGCATATTATTAAAGTTTTCACTTGTTCTAACATTTTCTTTCAGATTTCTTTATTTGGTTTCTTGTCCACAGAAAACAATTGTTCTGTTTTGCTGGGTTCAAAGTTTTGTGCAAAACTTTGTACTTCTTGTGGTCACTCGTGCAATTCTGTTTGCGAATTATCGTTTGTGTTAGATAAGGCCATTTGTTCGTCTGTAAATATATTCTCTATCTGCTTTTGTTTTCTTAGTATTATAATAATATAGTATATGTTTCCCTCGAATATTTACTATGAAACAACATTTGTAACATATGTTGTGTACATCTAACTATGCAAATTTTGTTCGACGGAGTGAGGGTCTTCTAGAATATGACGCTGATGAGGCGAAAGAAAATTGTGGCAATATCAATAATATTAGACTACATATCATTGTACTCCATATAAATGAAAGAGCTGAAAATGTCGGCCAGTTTAATTTGCTGACATACTGCGGTAAACCACACTATTTTATGGAAGCTTTCCCAGGATGCTAGTAAGTAATTTGCGATTACTGTTTACACTCAATAGGAGGAAGATGTCTTGCTCTGTTATATGCATGTGCACTTATTTCGATTTCTGACCTATTGTGTTTAGTTTACACTCAAGTTAGAAAAGGTGGCATAATGCTCGTTAAAGATTGAATGGGAAGTTTTATTTGTTGTGTAAACTTCTTTGCTATTTTTTCTGTTCCGGACGCCGTGACACGTTAAAACACAAACACAATGAACAAAGATATGATGTTTTACTGACCGTGCATCTCAGTATAATCTTAGTAATTGACCAAATTAATGTATAAAACAAGAATTTGTGCATTAAGTTGGTCAGTACCTAAGATTATAACGAACAAAGGTGACTCCGACACTATGCTTGCATGAAGTTGCCATGACTTCTTCAGCACTTGCTCGGACGAACAGAGCCCATGATGTCTTCAGCGCTCGCTCGGACAAAAAAAGGCTGTGACTATTCTAGCTCTTGAATGATGGCGCCTCTCTGACAAACCTTCACTCTCTACCTTCAATGATAACAGACATATTAGAAGGAGCGTATAACTTCGGGGAAAGGAGAGTAAATCTGCAACTCGAAAAATCTGTCATATAATAATGCATGCATGTATTTTGTGCGTGCGTGTATGTGTGTGTGTGTGTGTCGTGCTCTTGACAAAGTAGCACCCCTAAATCCTTTAAAAGACTAAGATTAACCCAGCTGTATTATAAAAATCTATTTCGTTCTGTGTAGTAAACATTTCGCCTCCGTTATAATCGATCAATTAACGTTCTACAGGGGCGTAATCGTCGTGTGTTGCGAGATCCCAGAACACATAATGCATTCTGTGGACAGAACGTAGAATTTTTTAATATTAAACCTGATGGTACGTAAATCAGCCACTGAGTTTTAAAGGGTTAATATCTGCGGACCAGTGGGCGTAATCTGCATATTTAGGGCGGGTAGGAGAGCTGGCAGCGTTGCCTGGTAACATCAGTCACCGCTGATCAATGTTGCATCAAGTGGAACTACCCAGAGTCAGGGACATGCCAATTGACACGACCTCCGTATAACCACCACTAGTGTACTGTTCTCTAGAGAATACACATTACAACATAGAATGCGGGGTAGCAAAGACAGCTGTGATATTGAGGTTTGAAAGCAGCCAATCCGGTTTTGTCGTTGTATAAATAGAACCGTAACGCGATAATTAATAATTAAACCAGTGCATTGTTCTACTTAATGACTCTCACTAATGATGAGTATTATCCGGAACTGAAGATAACTGTACACAGCCTCAGCAAATTGTGATACAGCACATTTCCAGATCTATATTTGGTTCTGAATTTCTAGGGTCATGTTTAGGGTAAACTTGCCTAATTTTGTGACGCGCTTCGTTCATGTGACGCTTTAACTTGGCTACGACTTTAGGAAAGATTTCCACGCTTAAGTTTACTGACTGCCCCTGTTTGGTAATGACATGTTGTCCATTTCAGTTTTTAGGTGCCTTCGCACAATTGAGAAAAGCTATTGTTAACTTCATCGTGTCTGTCTGTCTGTCTGTCACTCTGTCCGTATGGAACATCTCGGCTCTCAATGGACGGAAACAAACACATCGTCTCCTGCGAAGCGGGTATAGGAATTCAGATATCTCGCCCTTTTCTAGATAAATACAGGAAATAATACCTCGCGTTTTCTTTCTGTCTTAGCCGGACCTCTTCTTCGTAATCATTTTATGTAAAGGGTTATCCGCACCTGAACACACTCAAGGACAGACACACTCGGTGGGACTCCTCTGGTCGAGGGATCGGGCCGTTGCAGAGATCTCTATTTGACAAAACACAACACTCACAAGAAACAGGCATCCATTTCACCGGCGGGATTCGATCTCACAATCCCAGCAAGCGAGCGGCCGAAGACCCACGCCTTACACCGCGGGGCCACCGGGATTGTCCCTCGCTTTTTATTTTGTACAAACAAACGGAGGCCTAATAAGCAGCCGGCAGTGTAGGCATGATGGGAAAACAAAGCGAGATAGTGACTGCATTTGTATTGCATTGAAGGCGTATGCGAATAAGAGGGACAATGAAATAGCAAATCCACCAAGATAATAGTTCCTAACTTGAATATTGAAACTGATATGCAGGTTCCAAATTCTGATTATTAATAAGGCGTGTTTAGGTGTCGGTGTAATCGGTACAGGAGTCCCCAGAATTCACGAGAGATATTCAAGACACTGTCAGGACCTTCGGGTTAGAAGGATGAGATTTACTTCAACCATTTTCAAGTATCAGGCAATTATCGTCAAGTTTAATTACGTTTCTGAATACGCTAACAGATAAATGTCTCATCAGAAATGTTTAGTTCTACTGCAGTTTTGGTACATAACTAGATATGTCAGGAGTTATGCAGGGGTACGTACAAGCTAGAATTTGGTAAAAGAAACCTCGATTGAGTGATCAGTTTATATAATACAGTGTTCTTTTTAAGAACGAACGTTTGGAGAAACATTCCTCCACCTGTCGTTGTTACGATGATAATTATGAGTTCATAAGGACCTGGAGAGGGCTTAGTATAATAAGAAGGCATTCTGACACTAAGTAAACAGCATCTGCACACATCTACTGTTATTTGTGATGCAAAACGTCGCAGATTCTTATACATTGGCAAGTTATACTACATATATACATCTACTGGAATGCTTTAAATTGGTGTGTTTATTTATTATTAATTCGTACGTTTAGGACTGGTCTGTAGCTTCGTGCTGTCTGAACACCGAAAGAGTTGTGCCACGCTAATTCACACGTACAGCGGTAATAATTCCACAAAATCTCCTGCTTTAGGCGCAGGTAAAGTTGGCGAACCTACGCTGACGTTACAGGTCGCGATTATGCGCGTAGTCATATGTCTGAACCAATTTGTTTCGACAGTTGGAGCGGTGCAGGTGTCAGCGTTCGTCTGCTAACATAGGTCTGCAATTATGTCACTGAGTTGGACGTATGTACGTTGTGTAACACTCGCGCTGAAGGCTGTCCAGCAAAATGAAGGAATTTTGTGGACGTAATTGTATAGAGGGGCCTGTACTGCGAAGGTGTTTCGGACCGTGGCATTTTCATAGAAGTTCGTGTTGCAGCTAGAAAATTTCGAACACGTCAGACTCTTCCACAGACTTCTTCTTCAGTCAGTCAGTCAGTCAGTCTATTAGGTCCAAATACCTTCATTAGTGCCGTATTTGCGAATATCTTCAGCCTATATTCTTCCCGCATTGAGATAAAACCAAGTTTCACACTCTTATGAAAAAGGAAAGTTAAAGTTAAACATATCTTAATCTCTATATGCTATGGTAGAAAATGGGAAGACAAAAATTACGGACAGAGTGGTGGGAGACATTCCTTGCATTTAATCTGATCTTAATTTCTTCATGCATGTATCTACAGTTTGTTGGCGTTTTTCCCAAGTAGCCGTACATATCAGAGATTGTGAGAATTTGAACCTGGAACACGTTCTGAGAAACGAATGTCGAATATATCCTGTAATGAAGAACAATGGAAAATATATTTCCTCCTTTTTGTAGAAATATTATTACGTTTGACGATGCCGTCAGTCGCTAGGGTTAAATCGTATAACGTCGGTGGTGGACGAATGAATGTCAGTGTTTAGCATTGTTGGAATGACAGTGAAAGGGCAAAACAGAAGTGCTCGTTGACAAACCCCTTCTAGTGCCACACTGTCCACCACGAACTGGCCCGGAATTGAATTCTGGATATTGTGGCGAGTGGCCGGAGGGAGGAGCTTTCTTTCTATTTAGAAATCTACACGGTTTCGCATAGCAGAAAATGTGAATCTTCATCACCACCACTGTCAGACCTTCAAGTCTCCTGTCCACACTTGTTACTTAACTCACATATTTCCGCCTTTTGTCTCTCGTTTGCCAATACCCGCTACAGTAGAAGACCGTAGGTGAATGACACCATCACGTGAATCTGGAGATCGATTTCTGATCTAGGCACTATGACGTCATAAAACATCCTCGACCCTTCAATCTGATCTTATTCTTTTTTAAAATAAGACGTAGAGAACGCCACGTAGCAAGTAGCAAGGCTCATTGTCATCAGTAACTCAAGACCACGCCAGAACGCTTCCAGTCTGGAAGGGTGGCCTGTAGGTGACTCGTTAGTAAGTCTTGTAAGTTTTTCCAATAGGCCACTGACCCTTTTTTAATAAAATATCTTAGCTTAGCATGAAGATCTGTGTGTGTAGAGCCTCAATATATTTGGCTTATCTGCAACGTGGAAAGATATTCTAACCAAGTGCGCAAGAGCGAAGTGATTACTTTCTTAGGGCTGGTCGCATTGATTGGTTATTTTAAAGCTGTCAATTCCGTGCATTTTTTAGATCATTGTATTCAATTTAGTGCACCAAAGAAATGCACAGTTTTAAGAATATATGAATATTAAAGCAGTAGCTGCGACTTGTATCGGTGCACCATCTTCAGGGAGCACTAAATGCCGGGATTAAAAAAATTATCAATGATAGGCTAAAATAAGTAAACGGAAGGCTAACTGGCTTGGTCACGTTTTGCTTAGAAACTGCCTTCTACTACAAGTTATTGAAGGAAAGATAAAAGGGGGGGGATAGAAGTGACAGGAAGACGAGAAAGAAGACGTAGGAAGCTACTGGATGACCTTAAGGAAAGGAAAGGATACTCTCATTTGAAGGAGGAAGCTCTAGATCGCACTATGCGGAGAGATCGCTTTGGCAAAGCCTTTGGACCTGTCGTAAGACAGACTACTAAATGAGTGACGGCTATTATTTACAAGATTCCATGGTCTGGGGCAGGCTCCGTTGCTGATGTCCAGATGTCAATTTTGTGTACCTCGTGCACGTAATTGACATCTGCCTGCTACAGAATATGTGAATATATATATATATATATATATATATATATATATATATATATATTATTCTCTCATAAATAATTGTATTTAAACAACTAAACATGACACACTTGTAATGAAACATGTCGGAACTAAGTTTTTATGTACTTAACACCGTTTTTTTATTTGGCACAATAAATTTAATGCATTGATTATTGTTCATATTTCTCTATAATAAATTACATGAGCATATATTTCACATCCCAGAGTATTCCCAGATTATTATATGTCATTGGTAGGTACAGTTTACTTCAAGCCAACAATGAGAGCTGGTGGTTAGTTTAATAAGCGAGTGTTAGCGTTTATTTACTTGAAAAATAGTCATTTTACTGATCATCCTCGTGGCGATCCAATTTGGACAAGCGGTTAGAATAAATTGATTGTCTTCCCTGTGTCTCTTATAAACTGAATCATCTGTATGTGTAGGACACTGTGCTACTTGCTGCATCTGCGACTGTGCATTTAGGAGGAAAGTTTTTTGCTTCGATGCATCTGGGCGTCAGTTCGATTCATCTCAAAATCAGACGTCGGTTTCTGGCGTGATGCAAAATGCATGCGTTAGTTGCTCTGGGTGAGACTGAAGGGTTGATACGTTATTCTATTCTGAGTGACATTTTGTTTCAGATGACTCTGATATTGAAGCTCTTGATGATTTATCAGATGATGCTGACAGCAGTGTTCTGGTAGATTCAGAGCTACAGTACTTCATTGTAGTGCTCTCAAGCAAGGTCTGAATCGTTGTGCTGCTCCTCACCTCCGTTCCTCATCGTAGGCTCTTTCCGACTGTTGTGTGCAAATGAACTGTTGAACATTATTTTATTAGCGTTACATCGTTATTAGAGTCCAGGTGAAATGTGATATCACACGGTGACGCACGGGAGGGGAAATGAAGGGAAAACTGGCGAATGGAGTGGGTAGCCAGTTCTCTTAACACTACCTCGGAACATGGTGTATCCAGCATTGATACCACTGATGCGCACACCTCGGCTGCCAGTAGTCGACTGAACTGACGCCCCCGCTGATTTAAATGGACTCCTCGGTTTCGCCAAAAGACGAAATCTGGTTTCTGCGCGTGTGCCATCACATTTCAAAGGCAGTCTACCAACAACGCATTCAAGGACAGGTTAGATAAAACTTGACAACCAAATACTTCTAGTGAATCATTATTTAGTTCTGATAATCAAGATGGGCCGTGATGTTCCCGACACTATACACGGCAATGAATAAGCTTATATGACATGGCAGTTTATCTTGTAAAAGAATTTTTGAATGCTGCCTCAAATATCACACCTACCAATGGAATACTTCTGTAGTTAGCTAGTGAAAGTTGTTGGATACAAATTATTCATGGATTCCTGTTCTTCGTAGAACTAGCCCTTTTGTGATCAACACAACACGAAAGTAAGCAGTTGTGGCAATGCTCGCCACAACAGACGGGGCTTTCCAACAGAAGTGGGGCCAAGGACCTTTAGATTGATAAAATGTGACGTCGTTTGCAAGGTGAACGCACGCACACGTGCTGCGTTGTGGAAAGACAAGAGGAAAGTTTACCTTCCCACGAACATGCATGCTTCTTTTCAAGGGAAGACTTTCTGTTAATTTTGTTTTGTGAAGACTGTCGTCATGTGTGGCTGTGTATCTACGGGTATGTTTTAAACTATACCACATAAAGCTACCATCTCGAATCTCTCTCAGACGGAAAGTGACTGGATCAATGGAGCCCGTTAATGTGCAACGTTATAGTGGGCGTTAAGTTCAATTTGTAATAACAGTGGCTCTGTGAAAGTGTTTATTTAGCGAACTCTCTGGCTTAGGTTACAGTGCCGACTGAAAGTACAGACTAGCTGCCTTCGTCCATATTACGTCATCCTTCCTGTAAAAAACAGACTAGTCGCGTTATCAGACGTCTCTGTAATGGAAGATACATGCTGTTAATTTTCCTGCTATAAAACTACATTTATTTTCTCTAAATATTGGAATGTATGTAACGATACAAATTAAGAATTGCGTTTGGTTGAGGCACTGTGCTACAAGCCAGAAGGTCGCGTGTTCGTTTCCTAATGGGGTTTTAGAATTTTTCGTTGATCTGATCCTTCCGACCACACTATGATCCTGGGGCTGAAACAACCTCTAACAGAACTGAGCACCAGTATATCTTCTCGGGTAAAGCCGGCCTGTGCGTAGGGCTGGACAACCTTGCCATCTTCATGTGCCGATTGTCTGGGAATTCTGGGATCCTCAACGTGCTGGAGCCCTAAGGGTCTGCCCAGGCCTGCATAGGGATACCTTTGCCAATCTAGCAAGCTAGCTGTATCAATTAAGAATTTTTTGCCTACATAGGGACTCGTGAATTCAACATGTAATTTGCAGTGTTTGTGTGTGTGTGTGTGTGCGTGTCTCCGTGTAACACCGATACGTACATAAATTGTGTCACCATGCAAATCCATTGTCCCTGCTTAGGCCATTGCCCTTCCATCTGATCGAAGCTCACTCGCCAGATAAGGTTGCATATTGCGTTTTTGTGAACTGCCCTAATCCTTAACGTAAAAAATTTTGTGTGTAAAAATTTAAAAGTCGGTTCCTGCAGCAAAGAAAACATGCCGTTCCTTTACAAAGACCATCTGTTGCGTGGAATAGTCCCTGCGTTTTGTGGTAATAATATGGCACATACACAGAAAGTGTGATGGTGAGATGTATGACTTTTTAGGCGCATCCCAATGGATGCCTAAAGCGCCTATTAGCTTCGTCAGATCCGTCTGTCCACGTGTATAGGCGCGTGCGCCACTGGACCGATTTGTGTAAAATTTGATATTGGGGGCTTCTGTGGAAATTTGTAGATAAGGCCCTTATTTGCGTAAAACCGGACAAAAATGTCGAGAAGTTTACATGAAGGTCTAAGTACGTTTCGTTGTTACCGGCGATATTAAATTGCCGTTAAATTGTCCACTCTATTACTGAAACGGTGTCAGGCTGTTAAACCGTCCGTCTGTCCGCTTGTATCACCGCGCGCTCCACTGGACGGATTTACGGGAAATTTGCACTTGGCGCTACCATGAGAATCTGTCGGGGTATTGAAATTTTTGTAAAATTATGGCGAAAATATCGGACAATTACATGAATTCCTCAGGATGTTTTATTGTCGCCGGCGACATATATTCGCCGAAAAATCATTAAAATCAATATTATTTTATTGTAGACGAGGTCATTTAAGTGAATAATATGTGTAGGACATATTTTTGCCCCTCAGTTGCAACAATGGTTAGGGGAGTGAGACACATTGTTATGTTATACATTAATTGCTTCTCTTGTGCCTATATTAGCCACTACATTTCAAAGGGTTACGAATGGTGAGTTGTGGTGCGCTGCGTCAGACTGTACATGAAGCTTCCCTTCAGGACCTGCACGACTGTAGGGCATAAGCGCTGTACAGGGAAGGCACAGTGTGTCTTCAGATATGCAGAGGAGTTCTGTTTTCCAGTAACACGAGTTTTTTAACTTGTGTTATGGATATGTTGTGATAAAGTGGCTGTTTGGCTTTCCCATGTCAGGATCATTCCACCAAAGCCACATGCTCATATTTCAATGTTTATACCATCTACGCTGTGAATGATCACAGTCGGTAGCGTTGTTAAATAAAACACCTCCCTCTCTTTTTAACATAACCCGCCAGGGCTGTTCTATCCCGGTTCACTCCCGCGTTACAAGTTGATTGATGTCTTGTTTGTTCGTTTGATGTGGCGCAATAGCGCAATTCGGGCCTGGCCCTTCTATTTCTGAGGTTCCTAGATCACACACAATTAGACACACGCCCACATACACACACACGTTAGGATTCATCTGAACGAGTGACCAGCTTGTGACAGGCACTGCTACGTACACAGCACACGACAAACACAACACACCTACATTCATACCCTCGGCGGGATTCGAACCCGCGATCCCAGCAATCAAGCGGCTGCAGACCTACAGCTTAGACTTGCGTGGTCGCCGGGATGGACGCTGACGTCTAGATACTCCATACTAATCGCAGGTACTGTGCTGTCGGAAACAGTGGTAGAAGTTGAATTATTTTATAAAATTATATGTCATTCTATTCATAAGCAGAGATAGTGGAAAACGTGAACTTTCTATAAAGAAACTACTCAAATCTAATCAAATTTTAACGAAACTTCTAAATGGGAAAGTTTCGGCAGGAAGAGATTCAGAAGTGACCAGCAAGAAGCGCGGTGCACCGCGCGTTCATTTATTACTATGAGAGAAACTTCAGAGCCACTTAGTACTTTGTTCTACGTCGCGACAGTCACTAATTTGTAAGCTCAACATGCATGCTTAAGTTTGTTTGAAACAAAATTCGCAAGTGGTTTCATAAAAGGAAGGACTGAAAACCCGCATCTTGCGGCGTATTCTGTTCCGCAGTGTTTTGTAGCACACAGACAGCGGTACGATGTATTAGGTTGAATAAAGTTATATTACGGAGTTTTTGCATAAAATCTGTTAAACTACTCCTCTGGGACATAGGAAGACATTTATTAGAAAAGTGTATCATGAGGGATTTGGGAAATAAAATGTTTGGTGCTGAGGTCATTGCGCTCGTGCATTAATTGAAGTTCACTGCAGTAAATTTTATCCCTGAACTATAATTTTAGAGCTTTAGAATATATGCTTACTCTATCTATGTGATATTCATCCTCAATAACTAGTGGAAAAATTGATGTATTTCTACGGACATTCGTGGGACAAACGTGCCATCTAATATGTAATAAGAACCAACAAAATGCACATTTTATTAATTAATTATTTAATTTAATTACCTTGTCTTCGACATGTTTCGAACAACCAAGTTTTCATCCTCAGGAAGATTTGTACATGCCGTTTTATGGTTTTGATACTCAAACACATCCTGACATCGACCAGACTGCTTATATGGATGCATGAAAGAAATACCATAAAACTGCATGTACAAGTCTTACTGATGATGAACACTTGGTTGTTGGAAACATATCGAAGACACTATAATTGAATTAAATAATTAATGAAACAATGTGCATTTTGTTGGTTCTTATTCCATATGTATATCAAAAAGCACGGTTCAAAAAATGTTAATCATTTCCGGTAACCTTTAAACTGTTTGGATCCTTCACCAATAATAATCAGTTTACAGTCGCCACCGAACGTAAGAGACCCACGTGTCACTCGCTCCGCCTCTACGATAGCCTATTTGTCTACACCCTACAGTTTTGTGCGATAATAAATCTCAGCTCTTTATAAAAGCGACATTTGTGGGGTATGAAGCAACACGGGGTACCCAGGAAATGAGTAGTTAGAAGATCGCTGTGTTCAGGGATGTGATCATGTGTACTTTGAGAAGGAAGACTTAAAATTTCGTCATGACTCGCTCCCTCCATATTGAATGTAGAAATGTGACAGAGTGATAAATTATATTTTTAATGTTTATTTTTATAATAACATAAGCGCAAATAAGTAATGTAAAATGAATATTGAAGTTACTCTGACATGTTTCTGTGTTAACACATCATCTTCAGGGAGTTCACAAGTTGTGTCAGCTAAAGACATGAATTATTATAGTGATAAAATACAATATAGTGGTGTGTCGTTATGAGTAAAACTTGGTAAACGTAACCGCATATGTAATTCCTGGTTAGGTGTGTGTGTGTGTGTGGTGCACTGGCCAGGAGAATTTTATTTAAGTTTTGGGGCGAAAACTAATAAATTCTTTTAATTATGGATACTGTATTTGGTATGGATATAGAACATGTATGTGTGCAGGTTCTGTTTCAGTCATACTACAGTCAAAAATATGTGGGCAATGAAATTTAGTGATTAAACTAGATGTGTGTAACAGAATCTGTACGTTACTGGAGGAAGCTCTGTACCGGCCATGGTAATTAGATTAAATGTTTGTCAATGTGTGGTGATTTCTAAACACACCACATAGACTGGACAATTCACAGGACCGTAGGGCTCATGAACGTGGTGGTTTTGCTTGGCAAATATATGAATAATGAACAAATACCAAATTAACTACACTAATGTCGTATTGCCGATTTTGTGATTTTGCTCGACATAAAGCAAACTGCCGTTCCGAGTATTGTGTTGTCTTGATCTGAAGTCGTAACTCTAATTACGATTAGTAAATGAAAATTTCAAGCGCCTGTAAGTTAAAATTGTAGTTATTTCAAGCTTTAAATTAAAATTGATTTGTATAAGAAGTAATTTGCGGTCATTACACGTTCGATTCAGATAACTGTATATGGGTTCACTTTGAACGTACTGGCAGTTTCATGGCGGCTACAGCGGTTGGGATCTTGGATTTGGGGCAGGAATTATTTATCGATAGAGGCAGGCGGTGTCGCATTTGGGTAGGGCACCGCGATAAAAGCCGAAAGGTAGCGGGTTCGGTTCCTGATGATGTAAATGGAACTTTTTATTGACATAATCTTTCCGGCCGCACTATGCCTCTTGGATCGACTAACTCTAAAAGAAATGATCACCAGAAACATTTTTGTGGGGGTTAAAGGCGGCCGATGCTTAGGGCTGACAACTTTACCGCCTTCATGTGCCGATTGTCTGGAAATATGAGAGCCTCTACCCCCTGAAACCCTCTGAGCCTCTAATTGGCCTGTACATGAATTGCTTTACATTTACTCTTTTTGATTTGTCGATGTTCAATTACTGCTCTCTTTCCTTTCTTTCTTTCTTTCTCCTCTGTTAATCTAACCTTACTGCAGGGGTGGATAATTATTGTTGCACCTGATTACACTCAGTGACACAAACACGCGCGTGCGCGCTAGGACGAGAAATCGGCCCATCGCAGTCTACGTGACAAAACACAACATTTCAGAGGTTCATGTTCTTATGATTACTGTTTGGATGACTGACTTTCTTCCTTAAGTTTGACCAGCTTCACATGTGGTGTCCACAAAAACCAAATCCCTTAATTTTGTTATGTTTTGCTGACCGTGCATCTCAATACAATCTTTGTAATTAACCAGCATAATGCACAAATTCTTGTTTTATAATAAGTCCTCTCTCAGTCTGTGCACGGAACGGCCGTCTACAGGAGTGACGATACCAGATGCTGTATAATACAATTTTGACCTCCTGATGGTAAACACATAGTGCTCGAAACATGTAGAGGCATATAATAAACTTATTATAAAACAAGAATTTGTGCATTATGTTGTTTAATTACTAAGAACAATTCCCTTATGTTTCACTAGTTTCCATATTATTGGGTTCTATTAGTGACACTTGCTAGTTAAACAAACTTTTTCGCCTTTACTTTCCTAGAAGTGGAATGTTGTGATTTTGTAATTAATTCAAATTGGATTATCTAGTGTATGTTAAATATACGACTTCCATTTTTGCAGGTGCTTTCGCAGAAGAACGAAAAGCGGCGACTTTTTTCGTCATATCCATCTGACTATCCGTCTGTCCGTCTGTATCGAGCAACACGGCTATGAGAGTATTGTTCGAAAATATGTCGAGAAAATTCTAATACTGATCCAGGCAGTTCTGCTATAATGCGATATTTGGGTTCCTGTGAGACCTCGCATTTTATAAAATCGCGTAATGAAAGTACGGTCAGATCAGACTCACCCAACATTTTATATTCACACTGGTCGCTGAAATCACATAACAGCAAAAACACGTACGCGACGGTTCGCCTTGTTTAAACCGTGTCCACCTATTCGTCAGTCATAACGAATTCGCGTTAAAGAACAACCGTAATAGCAGAACTGGCCGTATTTATCTCTGTCTTTGATACACATTAAGTCTGGATTCAAGGAAAATTTGAGGCCTCACTACAGTCGAATTTGTGTTGTTAAGCTATCTGTCAGAGTTCGCAGAGAATATCTCAATGTTTAAAAGATTCATTCGCGCGATAATTTTCGTGTTTTCTCTTCCAGTTATTGCAAAGTCCCGCCACACTAATGAAAACACTAGATATCAATTATTCTATTACTTGTACCTGCATCTTTTATTATTTTGTACAATGACCAACAAATGCACATCTGACACAAACTTGCGTAATTTGACAAGATACTAACTACGAGCTCCCTGAGGATGACACTCTAGTGCCGAAACGTGTAGAAGGAGAGTGATAATTTGTCAATTAATTGTGCATTTTTTGGTCATTGTACAAAATAAAAAAACTATATGTCACATTTAGAACTATAATTTTGTCTGTTGTTTTGTATGGGTGACATTGTGGGAGGAAAGGAAGCTGAGGGTGTTTGAGAATATGGTGTTGAGGGGAATATTTGGACCGACGAGGGACGAGGTAACGGGGGAATGGAGGAGATTGCATAACGAGGAGCTAAATGATTTGTACTCCTCACCCAATATTGTGCGGGTGATAAAATCGAGAAGAATGAAATGGGCTGGGCATGTGGC
>Ga0123352_10005808_pt1 | contig 18712 bp, 13 predicted proteins | sample TergutLab28metaG_FD_89700 | JGI IMG/M metagenome (GOLD analysis project Ga0123352, IMG submission 89700) | Labiotermes labralis P1 segment gut microbial communities from Petit-Saut dam, French Guiana - Lab288 P1 | ecosystem: Host-associated > Arthropoda: Insects > Digestive system > Gut ... | reverse complement strand
GCCTAAAGCAGCTAAAAATTCGCTTCTTCATGTATCGGAAAGAAGTCCGACGGCGTTAGCCGCTTTTGCCGTAGGCAAAAGTACTGAATTATTCTCGGTCTTGGTGTACGGCTAGTACGACCTACGACCTCAAATTTCGAATAAACGAATTTTTAGCGGCTTTAGGTCGGAGAGTTTTGAGTCGGAAATTTTTATTCCTGCCACGAAAAGAGGCCGCAGCCTTACCAATGTAAGGCAAGGGTTGTCAGTACTTTTGTCTACGACAAAAGCGGCTGCGCCGCCGGGCTTCTTCCCGGTACGCATTGACAAAGGCAGGGATAAAAATTTCCAACTCAAAACCGTGTTGTACATTGTATTACAAGGGTAAAAACAATTATAACACTTATGCAATAGAATTGTCTACCGTAATTGGTCAAATAATGTATAAACCAAGACAATGTAAAATGGACTAAATATCGGCATAATGTGTATTATAGAGTTTTAAAAATGGGTGTGTCCAAATGACATTCATAACTATTTCTACAAAAAAATATAAAAATCAGGTTATTGATCTGCTTGAACTTGATATAACAGAACACAGAAAAATAGGTGAAGAATATTTTTTTTCATTGCCATATCACAATTTTAAAGATATAATAGCATACGAGCAGCTTGAAAATGCCTTGGAGGATATAGTTATTCGCAATAATGATGTAATTAAAAACTCTCAGAATGCATTGCTGTTTATGAAGAAAACTGTTTTTAAGCCGCATAGAAAAAACATTCTCTATGACATAGCGTCAACTATAGAATGCAAAGGCGAATTAAATATCGACGGCTATATAGATTTTAAAATGTTGAAGTACGCTGTTGAAATTGATCGAATACTCTATTCGGCTATTAAATTGAATATTACAAAAGAAAACATTACAAAGGAGGATTAAATCAATTTGCAATTTTTGATTAGTAAACAAAAGAATATTTTTAGCAATTTTGGTTTATACGGTTTATTTGTTTTTAAAATGATTTTGTTATTGTCAGCGTTATGTATGCTTCTAATATCTTTAGCAGATATCAAACCCCTAGAAGCATCTACATTACAAACTGTGCGCATAGGTCTTACATTTAGATTTCATGAGGTGCAATCAATCCCTATAACTGACAGAAGTATCGTGTTGGGACACAACAGAAATGGTAGTTTTACCCCAATCATAACAAAAAATACAACATCCGGATTTACGGTTTCTATACCGACAGGGCATTATGCAAAAATATCAAATAGTTTTTCAAGTTATGCTGAAGCACAGATGCAAGGCATCGGAACAATTCTTTTTAACGGCGATGAATACATACTGCTTAGCGGACCTTTTTCAACAGCAGCGGAAGCACAAAACCTTGGTACAGTATATACGCCATCAACACAAAGCGTGCTTTTAAGTGCCGATAACTCTCCGGCTATAATATTTGATACCGACAGATTTATGCAGGTAACCCCTGTATCCGGATCAGACAGCATAGGCTTAGGAGATAGAAGGTTTCGTGGAGTAGTTGAGTTTGGAAGGTTTAGAGGGCAAAACATAACAGCTGTTAATATCGTTCCTTTGGAACAATATTTATTCAGCGTCGTACCATCCGAAATGCCTGCATCATGGCATATGGAAGCATTAAGAGCACAGGCAATTGCCGCTAGGTCTTACACTATAAACCGATCTGGAGTTCACGCCGCTGAAGGGTTTGATTTATGTGATGGAGTTCACTGTCAAGTCTACATAGGCAGGGGAAATGAATCCCAACGCACTACATATGCGGTAAACTCAACAGCCGGACGATTTGCCTTTTTCAATGACCAAATAATAAACGCAACTTACTTTTCAAGCAGCGGCGGCGTTACAGATAATTCTGAAAATGTATGGCTCAACCCTACGCCTTACCTTATAAGTGTTATTGAAACAGCAGAAACTGAATTTCGGCAATGGCAAAGGACGTTCACAATGGCGGAGCTTACCCAATTGGCAAACTCCGGGGCTAATAATATAGGAACGGTCCAATCGGTAACAGTCATACATCAGTTTAATGGAAGAGTCGGACGACTCACTTTAAATGGAACAAGCGGCAACAGGACTTTACAAAGAGAAGAAATACGAACATTCTTTTCCGGAAGCCCTGACGGATCACTCCTTAGCAGGAATTTTTACATATCAGGGACAAACCCGCCGCAAATTGGACAGGGGCAATCTATAGCTCACGTCGGAAATTCTCCAATATCAATTCAATCTGTTAGCGGTGATTTAACAAGTGCCCTAGCTCGGGAGGTTCATGTGCTTGGACAGGAAGGCAGCACTGCAACGCGCAGTGAATTATCTGTTATAGGACAAAGTTCAGCTGTCGTCTATGGAGGTCAAGGAGGCTCGTCCGGACAAACACCAAATTTACCTGAGACAACGACACATAGCACAGGGAATTCCGTTACTTTTATAGGAAGAGGTCACGGACATGGGGTAGGAATGAGCCAGTTTGGAGCCAGAGGAATGGCCGAAGCAGGTTATACATATAGAGAAATAATAGCATTTTACTATAATGGAGCGATCATACGATGAGTTTATCAACTAAAGATTTTTATTATGAACTGCCTGAGCATCTTATAGCTCAAAGCCCTATAGCACAAAGAGATGCATCTCGCCTTTTACTTCTTAACAAGGTAACAGGTGAAACGGAGCATAAAACATTTAAAGACATTGTGTCCTGCCTTAACAAAGGCGACTGCATCGTTATAAACGACACAAAAGTCGTACCGGCTAGGCTGTATGGTCAAAGAAAAGACACAGGCGGGAAAGTCGAGATTCTGCTTTTAAAGCGGCTGTCAGCAAATGAATTTGAAACACTTGTTAAGCCCGGACGAAGGCTAAAACCCGGTGACGAGATTATTTTCGGCGACGGAATTTTAACCGGACGTGTCGTAAAAAATGTTGACGATGGAAACAGAATAATTGAGTTTACCTTCGAAGGCATTTTCGAAGAAGTTCTTAATGAAATAGGCGAAATGCCGCTTCCGCCATATATAAAAGAAAAGCTTTCGGATAAATCAAGATATCAAACTGTTTATGCCAAAGAGAGCGGGTCTGCTGCTGCTCCAACAGCCGGATTGCACTTCACACCGGAAATACTTGATGAAATATCGAAAAAAGGCATACATATAGCAAAAGTTACGCTTCATGTAGGACTTGGAACGTTTCGCCCTGTTAAGGTTGACGATGTAACGGAACATAAAATGCACAGCGAATATTATAGCGTTTCAAAAGAACAGGCTGACATAATAAATTCTGCCAAAGAAAACGGAGGAAGAGTAATTGCTGTCGGCACGACAAGCCTTAGAACACTCGAATCTGTTGCAGATGAAAACGGTTTTGTGCACCATGGAAGCGGAGACACGGAAATATTCATATACCCACCATATAATTTCAAAATTACCGATGGACTTATAACAAACTTTCATCTGCCTGAAAGCACCTTAATTATGCTTGTTTCAGCTCTTTGTGGGCGTGAAAACATTTTGAATGCGTATAACGAAGCAGTTAAAGAAGAGTATCGGTTTTTTAGCTTTGGAGATGCAATGTTGATTGTGTGATATTGAAAAATAAACCTTACCCAAAAAGAGGATTCCTCGCATGTACGAGAAATCCTCTTTTTGGCATAGCATATATATTAATAATTTCTTTCGAGAGGATAAAGATTATACTCTACGATTTCACCTATTAGTGAGGTGAACTCCTGAGCTGACTCATTTTCTTCCGACTTGCCCATCGAATTTTCGGCATCAGGTAAAGTTTCCCAAATAACCCAGTCTGTCCATACTCCATCTATTACCATAAGCTGCCTGGTTATGAAGCCCTTACATTTAGAAATGTAACTTTCTTGGATTTTATCTGATGCCGCTAAGAAATCCTTTGCAGACACCCCTTCTTTGAGCTTGAATGATATAATCATGCCTGTTTTTTTCCAACATTTAAGGGTTGGAAAATGTTCGTTCATGGCAGCTATTGCTGTAGCTTCATCCACAAAAACGTCCGGAACTACATGAGGCAAACAGCTTTCAATTACCTGGTCCATAGTTGCCTCAGGATGAAAAAAAGCTCCATTTTCATAACAATAACAGCAATAGTCTTTATTTTTACTTCCATCGGCATTAGTTCCAAAATCCTCCGGCTTTTCCATAGGCATGCCGCATCTTTGGCAAAATTGATTGTTTTCCATTTCGTAATTCCTCCTGCGCTCTGCGCCTTTATTTTGCAGTTTTTTGCTGCTTTAATGGCAGTTATAAGCAGCAACCTAAGTTACCACTTATAACTTTTTTCAACAGTAAGAATATGGCTTTTTAAAGTGTCAAAATCCATGAATGAATAACACTTTCTTGCCAAATCATTTTGATTACATAGCGTAATAAAATTCATTAAATCTTCCTTTGTCTCAAATTCAATATAATCTGTCCATATTTCGCCTTCACGGAATAGCGTCGATGAAACCACGCCTTTTTGTTTAGAAATAAAATCATTAATTAACGTATCCATTGCTGCCAGAAAGTCTTGAACAGATGCCCCTTCTTGCAGCTTGTAAGAATTGAGTGAAACGACTTTGCTCATAAGTAAATCCCCTTTGCTTAATAATTGTTTTGAATCATTTTGCTACATTATATTACATAATATCTGACAGCATCATGTCATATTATAAATATTTTTTTACAATATTTTGGGCTTTGCATTTAACAATCTCTCGGATATACTCAGGCTCTAAAACCTCTATATGTTCACCGAAAGACAAAATTGTTCCGTAAATCCAGTCATCTTTCATCCAAGTTGTTGATACCAAAAAACTTCCATCTGCCTGCTTTTTGATCATGTCCCTGCTAAACTCGTCATACACACGATGTGACATTTCAGGTGCTATTTTTAATTTTAAATTAACCAAAGGCTTTGAATACGGTGATGCAATAGAATCCGAATCATGTTCAAGCAAATTGCGCTCCGGAAAAAGTGCATCTGTAACTGTAAGGTTTTCAATCCTTGTTAATTTAAACAGCCGTATATTATTCCTAGTCAAACAAAACCCTTTAATGTACCATGCTCTAGATTTAAACCAAAGCTGAATAGGTTCAATCCGTCGAAAAGTCTTTTCGCCATAAGTGCTGTAATAATCGAATTCCGCTACTCGTTGTTCTAAAATTGCCGTCTTGAAATCGTAAAAAACATCCCCATTTTCAAAACTCCAATCTGAAAAATCAACCTCCATCCAGTTTACAGTGTTCTTGTTGAATACAACTGAGAGTTTTTGAAGCACCTTGTTTGTTTCAGATGAATTTATAGCATTTATGTTTGAAATACTTTGTAACGCTGATAAAACTTCGCCTTGTTCTTGCTCATTCAAAATAAATTTGTTCAACACAAAGTCGGGCATTAAGCTTATGCCTCCGCCCCTGCCCTTTTCTGTATATATAGGAATTCCGGCAAAGCTAAGAGCATCGATATCACGATAAATAGTACGCATTGATACATCAAAATGCTTTGCTAGCTCTCTAGCAGTTGTTGTCTTTTTATTCATCAAAACATAGATAATTTCAAACAGTCGGTTGATTTGCATTTTTTCACCTTATCTTTCTATTTTAACTCCTCCTAAAGTATAACATTTATATATGACAAAAGTGTGTCTTATTTGATGAGGACATGTAAAATTATTTTCAGATTTTACTGTTTCAAGCTCATTACTCTGTTTTATGGGTCTACCCGCTCTATGAGGAGGCGGAGCATTAGCTTCCGATGTATAGCCCGTCTTGGTTTGAAAGTCAAGGGGTGAAAATGAAAAAATAAAAAAGTAGCACAGAGAAGTTCCTGTGCTACTTTCGGAAATTTTATTTTCTACTTTTTAGAATGCTACCTCATTACGATTAAGGAATCCAATATATTTGCCTGTAACTTGGTTATATGCGGAACAATGCAAACGTCCAAACGCATTCCAAATTGAATCGAATACTGGCTTTAATATTTCTTCTGCACCTGCACTAAAATCATCTATCATAATTGGAGGAATCGCTATTATATGATTATCTAGCATTATTTTAGGAAAGCCGCCGCAAAATCCCTTGGGTAGTGAATAGCCGATTCCATTCAAGATAGCACATGAAATTATCACAGGTGAAGAAATACCAAGTTCGTTATAAAATGTTTTAACAGCACCAGTTAATGAGATACTATCTCCTACCAAACTCACACTTGACATAACATCATATGGTTCGCTTGGATTTCTGTTTTCGTTCTTATGTTGAGGAAAAAAATAATCCGTTGTTGCCATTTCAACAATCCCATTTATTTTGTGATGTATACGAGCTGAATGAGTATTTGTATAATATCCTGTTGTTACTCCATCAACAGTTATCCTTTGTTTAAAAAAACCACAAATATTTCTAATATGAGCTCCTGTTGAATTGAGTTGTTCAATACCATGGCTAATTTGCTTCATTGAATATTGTGTTTGGCTACCTCGAAATGCGCTTATCGGAATATAATTTAGCATAAAAACTGGCTTGTTCGTTATAAGCCCATTCCCTCTGCGTGAAAGCATTACAAGCCTTTCTTCGATGTAGGAGTTTATTTCCTTAAAAACGGCATGTGATAGTGTAAATGATGTACGTAGTTCGCCAACATCCATTGGATATTTTCCTACGGAGTTTCTCGCATAAAATTTATTATCCAACATTACCCTGTGAGGAAATGAAAAACTTGGTCTAACTCTAATTATAAAAATATATTTATTATTAGAGTCACACAAGGGAAGTAGAGGGCTAAACTCAATTTCTGGCATTCTTGGTTCTACAGAATCACGCAACATATTCTCTATTTTTTGTATCAATAAATCTCTATTATCAATACTTATTCCAACAAGCTCTAAAGGAAGTTTGGTATTGGAGTCCTCCTTTATACCAAAAATAATGTCACCACCATCAGAATTGGCGAAAGATGTAATATCGGCAAGAAACTCTTTCTTTTCATCACGAGTTGAATTTGTTAATTCGCTTTTATATTCTAAAGATTTGCCTTCAGAGACTTCATTAGAAATTAAATCATTGATGTCACTCAAGGTAATATCGCTCAGTTTTTTTAGTAACATAATAATCGCCTCCTATAAAACTTTCATTTCATTATTTTAATTATGTATAGAAACATTAAGAAGTGATTACATACTATCACAAAAGCACTCTAAAAACCAGATGCTTTTTCCTGTTCTTTGGAAGAGGCCGGGGGCGTGGGGGCGTAATGCTGTCAACTTAAGGTCATAAAGGGTGCTTGATTTTGCAACAAGACCTTTTATGACCTTAAGTTGACAGCATTGGTTGGGGGCACATAACCTACAACAACCATGTAAGTAGTGTAGCCGTTTTCGCCTGTGTAATGCCACGGCAAAAATCCAGTCTGTCAATGGTTTAAGGGTGGAGATTTTTGCGGTGATTTTCCGCAAAAATACTACCCGTCCCTTGACTGACTGAATAGGCGAAACGGACGGTTAAGCGATTATGCTTTGCCCTGTTGATATTTTTATCGATCCATATCCTGCCGCCTTTGTTGCTGTGGCTGTTCCATTTTTTCTGCGTTATCTAAAATATGCTCGACACTTCGCCGTACTACTCCGATTTGGCGAACGCCCTCTTTTAATTGGCGGTAGCTTTGATATAGTTCGTCTTTTTCGGCTGTAAGTTGTGCCGATTCTTTTTTCCACGCTTTTGTGTTTAGGGTCGTGCCGTCAAGGTTGGCTTTTAGGAAACGCTCGGCGGCTTCGTATAGGGTTAGTTCTGTGCGGTGGGTTTCGTAAAATCTGCCTTTATGTTTCGGCTTTTGCTGTTTGTAAAGTTTGTTGATTTCCTTGTGCTGCAGGTAGAGGTCGGATTGCTTGATTAGCGGATTTAGCTTTTTAAGCCTTTCCTCTATTGATTTGGATTTTTCGTTTACCTCGTCAAATTTGTTTTCCGTTACGGTAAGGGTTTTTTGTAGCTTTGACAATGTGGTGATGTTGTACTGTTCCAAAAACTCAACGGCAGATTTTACAACGGACAATGATGTAATGCGTTGCACTTTGGCTTTTGCTTGTGGGTCGTTCAACATATTTTTAAGCATTTCTAAAATGTTTAACTCCGCTATTGGTGACGGCTGTGGTGCGGTTATTTGGTGTTGCTGTGTTGCTGTCGGTGGGGTTGTAATTTCTTGCGGTTGGGTTTGGGTAATTGGTGGGGTGACTTTTTGAGAAAGTAGCGTTTCAATATCGCTTTTTAATTCTTTGATTTGCGTTTTAAGGTTACGCAATTTCTGATTTGCAAACTTGATGGCTCGGTTTATATTTCCTCGGTCTGTGTCAATGCCTCGCTTCTCCATCTGATGGGCGGCTACTCCTAAATGGATTGTGGGAATTTGGTCTATGCCTTGTCGCTCAAAACTACGGTGGTCTACTCGCTCGGCAAGGTTAAGCCCTTCAAGATATTCATTTTGAATATCAGCCCATGCCGCTCTCCATTCCTCGGCTTTGGTCTGCGCATTCCAGTCTGTGGCGGGTATGGACTTGCATTTATAAGAATGCTTTTTCTTGTCATAGATTTTTTGCCCCTGCGGGTCAAGGATATATTCTTTCTTTTGCTTGCTCCCCCATGTTTTATCTTCGTTAAGTGGGCGCATTGTCAACATGATATGGGCGTGTGGATTATTTCCGCCTTTGTTGTTATGGATTGCAATATGGGCATGGTTGGTCTATCAAAGTTTCTACTATTCAAAATCGATACACCCCGTGTTACTCTTTCAGCATGTATAAGCTCATGCGCCAGTGTAATATGCCGCGGCGTTTGCATTCGCAAAAACGTGACAAGATGAGGATCATCAGAAACAGAAGGATTGTGTATCACAGCTCTGTAAGCGCCGGTGTTTGGGTTAATCAACTGCATATGCATTGTTTCCGGGGCATTTCTGGATAAAACAACTTCAGCATTAGCTCCTGTACCATTAGCTGAATTCTGTCTGCTTAAAACGTTTGCAACACCTCCCAAGCTTCTTTCTGTCTCACCCGCAACTGTAAACCTGATAGTAGTAGTTCTGCTGCTATTAACCAGACTATTCACCAGTGTATTACCCGCAGGATATTTGATCAAATTATCAGCTGGTCTATGTATAATCTGCACCCTATTATCACTATCAAGCCGCAAAGTGTAGTCTGTAAGCAACTGCAAGTTATGCAATATCTCCTGGCGCTCACTCGCAGTACCTTGAATCAATATACCTCCGCCGGAAGCAAGGTTGAAGGGTGCAACAGTCCAATTATTCTCAATACGAGACGGCGAAACAATTGCCATGCCCGGGTCAGGAATATCTCTTCTCAGCATCTGTGGCTGCATCATATCCTCATACATCTCTTCCGAAACAAACCAGAAAGTATCACCAAAGAGGTTTACAATAGCTATCTCATTCTCAGCATCCCAAATCAACACATCATCAAAATCATATCCCTGCCCGGCTAAATCATAACTATAAAAAATCATCTCCACAAGCTTACGCAAGTAAACCTCACCATCATTGAGGTCTAAGTTCAATGCATAGTTGATATCATATTGGTTTGCTCCTGACCTTCTTCCAAGCCCTGTTGCGTTCCGCTCAAAGAAATTAGCCATAGGCGATCCAAGGAATCCTTTGTTCATGTATTATATTTCAAACTACCGCTATTCAAAATTCATAGCCAAAATCTGCGCTGTTTCATCTTCTCTCAACCAAGCCAAATTATCCAAACCGTACCTAATACGAATTTCGTTAAATTCTTCTTCGGTGATAGATTTACGATTTTGCCATCCTTCTGATTCACCACCGGAATAAAGAAAGTAGTCAAAAGCATAGAAAGGATAGATATCTGAGCTTGCTAACTCACCGTATATAGTAAGAGTTGGAACTAGCCGCCCGCTCTCCATTCCAAACAAGGTATATGACCAATTGCCACCATCTCCTGTAACTTTTACAATACGCCCATTTGCAGTAATATCTACAGAATAAGGAAACCCTTCCAACATTCCAATATCCGTGTAAAACACCTCTCCATTATACAGATAGAACACTCTACCAACAGTAACAGGTCTATAGATCGCAACAAATTCGTTAATGCCAGGCGCAACTAAACCATAGCCAGCGTGACGCACCTCACTCCTTATTGCAAGTACGCCTTGTGTGCCATTGCCATCTATATCTACCAAATTAGAGAATGTATTGCCCCCAGCTGTAAACATAGGGTATGGGTTTTCTACACTTTCTGAAAAATACTCTAGCAATATCGCCGCAAATGGATTGGAATTGCACATCGCTTCTATGATTTTTGTTGAATCTACACTGCTTTGACAATTAGAATGGTAGTTGTCCTTCGAAACAATTTTTTCAACCTCGTCATCATAATATACAATAGTATCTTGCACTGCACTTTCTAATCCTTGGTTTTCTTTAAGATTAGTATAGATTTCGGCATCAATCTGAGAAAATGAATTAGATAGAAACAAAAATAATATTATTATAAATGAAGTAATCAAAACAACAAGTGAAACACTCTTAGTTTTCATGAACATCCCTCCTTCTAGTCCACCAACTCATTATAACATTTGATGCAGGCACAAGGGGATTAAGCTTACTAAAATTATAACCTCTAACCCTACCACTACTACCCTGGAAAAATTCATTCCTAAAGAATTCAGCATCTTCTGCTGCACTAAATCCCTCTCGACCTTCCACTCGAACTATCTCAAAATGCACATGTCCCATTGATCTTGCATTGCCCGTCTGACCAACTAATCCAATTATCTGCCCTTGAGTTACCCGAGTCCCGGGAGAATAATTTCTAAATCCTTCATTATGAAGATGCAGATATCGTGTGAAGTATCCATCTCCATGTGCAATAGTAAATCCATTTCCTGAACTTGCATTAAGCACTATCCTGTGTGATACTACCCCGGACTTAGATGCAACTACAGTGTTGCCAGTTTTACGCGAGTCACGATTAGGGTTAGGTAATGCAACCCAAGAAGTATAGCCAGTTACATTGTTACGGTTTTGCACATCAAGCCCTGGATGACTGTTGCTAAATTGTTGTGTAAAGGCAGGTTGCCCATACTTAACAGGCCAAATAAACGCTTCAACAATATTCACACGGTCGAAGAAGTGGATAGGCGTTCTTCTACCCGAAATGTTTTCATAACGAACAACTGGGTCACGTGTATACCCATTTTGTGCAGCAAACCCTTCAACAGCAAAGCTCTGTCCACCAATATGAATCACTTCAACTCTTCGAGGGCCGTAGCGCAATAATTCCATGTAAAGCCGTGATACTATATCAACTTGGTAGTTTGTGCGGAAGACTGCTTCTCCCTGATATTCCCTGACTCTGAAAGCTAATCTATTATTCACAATATGACCAACATGGACATTACTCATTGCGGAAGTCCGACTAAGCGCATTCATTGCTTGCATTTCCTGATAGGTTTCTTCTAAAGCAAATATCAAAGTCTCGTCGAAAACATAGTTAACTGTAGCAGTTCTGGTTTGTTCACACCAAATCAACACATCATCAAAATCATACCCCTGCCCGGCTAAGTCATAACTATAGAAAATCATCTCAACAAGCTTACGAAGATAAACCTCATCATCATTAAGGTCTAAGTTAAGTGCATAGTTGATATCATATTGGTTTGCACCGCTTCTTCCAAGCCCTGTTGCATTCCTCTCAAAACAGCATCACCAACTCTAGCCCAACTCCCATTAACAGAAGCTATGTTATCTAAAACAGCCTGCTAGGTGTACTTCCTTGGTTGACTGCGTAATAAGTTCAGAGTTATGAAGTTGAGTATTAACATGAAATTTTCTATCTAAATACAACATTCCCATGAGCTATTTGCAATATCAGCCGTCCATGCCAACCGTGCGTTGACCATGTAGGTACAAACACATAAATATAATCTTCATCAATTCCAAAGTTGCGAACATCAGCATGTGGGGTGTTATGTGTGCCGTTTGACGGCAGATTTTCTTCGATAATTTCCCTATACCTCTCAGATAGATAATCATCAAGCTCAAAGCTTCTTCGATCTGACCCTGTAAAGACAGTGTATCGACCTTCTTCAAAAGCTGCTAAAATTGATTCTGCATAAACAATGTCAAAAAGATCTTTTAGTCTTCCTGTCATCAGGTCAATTGTTATGTGATGATCCCATGCTTGGAGGCGACCTGCGGCATGTTGACTAGTCCACATGATATAGAAGCTAATCAGTTCATCTGCAATTTTTAGAATATCATAGTCAACTTCTATATTCATCCAAGCCCAGTAAGACTCATCTTCCCATCTAAGTATTTCTTTGTATGTGTCCAATATCTCATCATGTCGATCGAAATTAAATCTGAACATCGTCATTTGAAGTATGTTATTAATTAATGTCTCTTCAGGCTCGCCTCTTCTTTCATCTTTAAAAAAAATTTGTGGATAGTACACGTCAGCAGCTAAGAAGTGTAGATAGGTAAGAACATCATCCTGCCATGCCTCCATCTTGTTTCGAACCCTAACAAAGTGATTATTTCTAAATATTGAGATTTCTCCCTTTTCTAAGTCTAGCTTAGAATTGAATTGAACGATATATTGAAATTGCGGCTCGCAATAAATCGACGTATCCAATTTAGGTTTTTGTTGCAACGTAGGCAAGCCAAGTTCTGATCTATCATATAAGTCTTGATAGATCAGAACTTCTTCCGTCGGATTTATATCAAACTCTGTGCTGTAGAAATATTCAATAATCTCATTTATTTCGTTATTTCTTGAACAAGCAATAAAAATCGCAGTTGAAATTAACATCATGACGAATACAGCATATCTAAATTTATACACACGTACCAACCCTTTCATAGATAATTAATAAGATAAAAGCAAAGCGAAAATCACTACGATATCAGTTAATACAAGTATTAGCTGGTATCGTAGTGTTCAAAATTTATTCAGGAAGCCCTAAAGATCTTCCTGTTAATATACGATAAAATCTGTTTGTAAGTCGATTTCTTATTCCTAGAGTTGCACCATCATGACTATTAATCCTATCTAAAATTTCACGATAATCCCTAGCATCAGCAGGTATATTTGTACTGCCTCGATAATGCTCTCCCCAAAAATGACCAGATGCCTTCCAAATATACGGTCCAATATCAATATATTCAGGTCTATAGGCTCTTGTCTCATTTACTGGTCTGTTATAAGTTCCTCCAATCAATTCAAAGCCTCGGCAAACGATACAATAATCGACTATACTATCGTGAAATATTCCTGCATCGCACAGAGCACAAATGCTACCAATATATCTTGCAAATCTTGTATAATTATTTCTCCCAGTTAATTGTATATAGCCAGCACCTCTGAAGCGGGAACCATCATTACTTCCGATACGATTGCCCATGCGACCATTGTACATATTATTAAAGTGTGCTGCAACATCAGCCTCAGTAATAGTAGGTGTTCTATTAAACTCTTCTAGCAAGCTATTTCCACCAAAGCTCTCATGATGAACATTCCCCATAAAAAACGCAATCCGTAAATCAGTATTAATCTCATATCTCGTCAACACATCATCCAATGCAAGCAGCCCTCTATTTCGATACCATGCATTTTCGCCCATGTAAAACCCAAAAGCATCCAGATGCGCTAACGTTACACGCGTATTCCGATTATAAGTATGGATAATATTATTAGCCTCTCTATCAGTACCAACTAATACATATCTATCTCTTTGCACATACCTTGCAAGTGAAATAAACCCTCCAAAGGTATGAATATAGCGGTTTCTTGATATAGGGTGAAGATGGATTCTTGCCGAATATTTATATCCCATATTTACACGGAAGCGAGCAAACTCGTCAGTATGTATCATTGAATTGACAATCGCTCGGCTATTTTCTAATCGATATGAAATTATAATATCATTCTCATCATCCGACCGACTAGACATACCAAACGCAGCCATTTCTTGCATTTTCTCATACATATCTTCCGGCACAAAGAGTATAGCTTCACCGAAAATATTAACAGTAGCTGTTCTAGTCTCATCACACCAAATCAGTACATCATCCATAGTATAACCCTGCTCTGCAAGGTTGTAACTATAAAATATAGTTTCAACAAGCCTTCTTAGATACACTTCACCTTCATCAAGGTCTAAATTCTCTGCAAATCTAACATCATAAGCGGTAAAGTCTGTTGTTGAGTTATTGGCGTTTCGCTCAAAGAAATTAGCAAAAGGCGAACCAAGAAACCCTTCGCTCATACCAGAGAGATCAAAATGCACCGCAGGATTAACAAGCACATTGCCCTGCCTCAACTCAATCTCAAGCACCCCTCTACCGCCATGCTCAAGAATAAACCCAACAGCATCACCAACTCTAACCCGACTACCAGTGCGTAATCCTCCGGTTGGTGCTATATTACCCAAAACAACCTGAGCAGGTGTACCGTCATGATTGAAGTCTATATAAACCCTGCCGTTAGCGATGTTTGATATAACACCATGTACAGGTGAAAACACCTCTGCACCTACTGCGCTTTGAACATTTAACCCATCACTTCTGACATCTGATAGATGGTCAAGCTGGTCAAACCATAAAGTCACTTCCTTTGAACCGGTTGGCCAAGGCAGGATAGCCGGATTTGTTGGGTTCGGAGGGTTTGATGGACGTTCAGGGTTATTTTGCTCCTGTGGACCTATTCCTCTTAGTTCGGGATAACGACCATCGGTCATTGACCATATTGTATCAAAGTTCCAGCCTATGTATGTTGAACGGCGGAGCATTTGTTCTCTTGTTCTTGCTAAAGGTGATTCTATTGGTTCTGCTAAACGGTCGAGTTCGAAGAAAGAGTTTACTGTTCCGTTTAATACACCTTGAGAAGCACTAAAACCTCTTGGGTTAGGAGACAGTGTGTAGCTGTTCTCAATAGTAGGAGGGCTGACGCCGGCAGCCACAAATCCTGCGCTTGCATTAGCTGTTGCATCTCCGGTTGCGAAGCTGTTTCTTATTATTGATGCATGGCTAATCCGACCGGCAAACCCGCCGCCGGTTGATGCTCCTTCTACATTACCTGTTGCAAAGCTTTGCTCTATAGTGCTCCAGTTGACCATAGATCCGACGAAGCCCCCGGCATCTGCGGTAATTGAGGGTCTTCTTAGGTTTCGGACATTATTAGTTGAATACGAAAGGCGTATTATGGCATTGTCGTTTTGCCCTACAAAGCCTCCGGCATGACCGTTTTCAGCAAATAGCTCACCAACACCTGTTGTCGAGCTATTGGATATCGTGCCTCTGTTTAGCCCAACAAAGCCGCCTGCGTTGGATGCGGTTGCAGTCAAAGCAGAAATATTCATTGCTGAGCTGTCTGTTATAACTTCCATGTTTGTACCAATAAGACCACCAACTCGGTTACGACCGATTATATTGCCGCTGTTTTGCACTGTTGTATGCATTATAACACCGGAGTTTAGACCCACTAGAATTCCGGTGTCATCACGACCGATTACTCTTGCGTTTTCAACAGTCACATCTGTTATTAAGCCAAAACTTGCACCAAATAATCCAACACCGTCCCGATCATTAAGGTTTATGTTCAGATTACTGATAGTAAAACCATTACCTTCAAGCACTCCGAAGAATGGAGTTGCAGTTGTGCCTATCGGCTGCCAATTAAGCCCTGATAAATTGATATCCGACATTAACCTAAAGCTTCCGCCTAAGTTATGGCGGATGTTGTTTAAATCTGATGCGTTATAGATGTTAATGAAGTTACTGCATGGTCTTGATATACCTCTAAGGATAGGGTAATCCCCATCTGTCATTTCCCAGATCGTATCAAAATCCCAGTTAGTGTATGTTGCTTGTTGGAACAGTTCATGCCTTGTCCTGCCCAGTTGTGAGTTAAGGTTTTCATTTGATCTTGCTATCTCAAAGAAAGAGTTCGTGATAGTATTCGCATTACCAAAACCATTTGGGCTAGGTGATATTGAATAGTTGTTTTCAATAACCAGATTGCCAATGCTGTGACCTAAAAACCCTGCGCTTGCATTAGCCGGTAAACTATTTGATGCATGCCCGGTTGCGTAGCTGTTTCTGATTGATGATGAGCCGCTAACGCGCCCAACAAATCCACCTCCGGTTGATGCGCCATATACATTCCCGGTTGCGTAGCTTTGTTCTATCAGACCGACGGACATAACTCCAACGAAGCCTCCGGCATCCGCAGTAGTTGAGGGTCTTCTTAAGCTCCGAACATTGTTAGTAGAATATGAAAGGCGTATTGTACCGCCGCTATTTTGACCGGCGAAGCCGCCGGCATGACCGTTTTCAGCAACTAAGTCACCAAAGCCTGTTGTTGAGCTGTGTGTTATTGTGCCTCTGTTTACTCCAACAAAGCCTCCAGCACTTGATTCTCTTGCTGTCAAAGCAGAAATATTCATTGTTGAGCTGTCTGTTATAACTTCCATGTTTGTGCCAACAAGACCACCTACTCGGTTACGACCTGTTATTTCGCCGCTGTTATTTACTACAGTATTCATTATAACACTAAAGTTCTGTCCAACGATAGCCCCTGTGTCATCACGGCCTGTAATATCTACATTTTCCAGTGTAACATCTGTTATCAAGCCAAAGTTTACTCCGAACAGTCCAACATTATCCCTGTCGGGTAGGTTTATGTTTAGATTACGGATAGTAAACCCGTTACCGTCAAGTGTTCCAAAGAAAGGGTTAGCTGTTGTACCTATCGGATTCCAGTGGAAACCTGATAAGTCTATGTCTGATGCTAATATGAAGTTGCCTCCTAGGTTATTGCGTATGTTGTTTAAATCTGATGCACTGTAGATGTATGTAAAGTTACTGTTTGGTTTTGATAGTCCTCTTAGAGTAGGATATTCGCCGCTTGTCATTTCCCAGATTGTATTAAAATCCCAATTAATATATGTTGCCTGTTGAAGCATCTGATGTCTTGTTCTGCCCAGTTGGGGGTTGGCATTTTCATTTGGTCTTGATATTTCAAAGAAAGAGTTTGTAATAGTAAGAGCACTGCCAAAGCCTCTTGGATTAGGAGACAGTGAATAGTTATTCTCAATAGTCGGTGAACCACTGCTGACACCTATAAACCCTGCATTTGAGTTAGCCGGCAAACTATTTGATGCATTACCGGTTGCAAAGCTGTTTCTTATCGTTGCTGAAGTGCTAAGACGACCGACAAATCCGCCTACTGCTGATGCGCCATATACGTTACCGGTTGCATAGCTTTGTTCTATCAAACCGATTGACATAACCCCAACGAAGCCTCCGGCATCTGATGTAGTTGAGGGTCTTCTTAAGCTGCGGGCGTTGTTGGTAGAATATGAAAGGCGTATTGTGTTGCTGCCATTCGATCCGACAAAGCCTCCTGCATGACCGTTTTCAGCAACTAAGTCACCAACGCCTGTTGTTGAGCTGTTAGTTATCGTACCGCTGTTTAGACCTGCAAAGCCGCCTGCATTTGTAGCTCTTGCAGTTACAGTAGAAATATTAACTGCTGAGCTGTCAGATATAAAACCCCTGTTTGCACCGACAAGACCGCCTACTCGGGTATTACCAATAACCTCGCCGCTGTTTTGTACTGTTGCATTCATTATAACGCCTAAGTTCTGACCTGCTAGAACACCTGTGTCGTCATGACCTGTTACGTTTGCATTTTCTATTATTACATTTGTTATCGAACCGGAGTTTATCCCAAACATCCCTATATTATTCTGCCCGAGCAGAGATATATTAAGATTACTAATAGAAAACCCATTACCGTCAAACGTACCGATAAATGGGTTTGCTGTTGTGCCTATAGGCTGCCAGTTGGTTCCTGATAGATCTATATCCGACATTAACCTGAAGTTACCGTCTAAATCGTAGCGTATGCTGTTTAGATCGTAAACGTTGTAGATATATGTGTACTCATTATCGAAAACAAACCTTTGCATGTTACGCATATTAAGAAGCCTGTGTAACTCTTCCTCCGGTGTATATACGTGATCGCATATGCTTCGGTCATTTAAGCAGTTGCAGTAATCTGATATGCATATGAAGTTCAAGTCATCATCGTTGTTAAAAATGTAGTTGTAATTGTAATCAAAATCTTTATCTATGTCTTCTGATTCGTCTTCATAAACCAAAGAATCATCATAATCGTAGTCATTATAATCATAATCACTGTAAGTATAATTACTTTCCGGTGTTTCCGTAACATAAGTATCTCCGCTTGGTGCTGCCATTACTATGTGGCTTAGTAGTATTGATACTATTAGGGAGATAGATATGGCTCGTTTGAAATGCTTTTTTAATTTCATTGTTCTTCTCTCCTGTCGTGTTTTCTTTTGTGATTTCTAAGAATTATAATTCAGTCTCGACAATATTTCAACACTTTTCGACAATTTATTTTATGATGCTTTTTGTGTCTGGGTGAAAAGTTATATGCTCCCCCTAGAAGTAGATAGATAATACTGCCCGGCAATTAAAATCATTGTAAAAATCGCGGAATTTTTGCCGCAAGACAAGGAAATGACGACGACGCGCACTAGCGGTGCGCTAGGAGGAGTTGACGCAGTATTGTGGTAAAAAGACAAGATTTTGCAAGGGTTTTAATTGCCGGGCAGTATAAG
>Ga0123352_10005807_pt1 | contig 18713 bp, 15 predicted proteins | sample TergutLab28metaG_FD_89700 | JGI IMG/M metagenome (GOLD analysis project Ga0123352, IMG submission 89700) | Labiotermes labralis P1 segment gut microbial communities from Petit-Saut dam, French Guiana - Lab288 P1 | ecosystem: Host-associated > Arthropoda: Insects > Digestive system > Gut ... | reverse complement strand
ATTGCCAATCCTGCCCTTCTTGCTTCTTGTGTCAGGTCTCCAAGTTTTGCTTGCATCTCTCTATATGCTTCAGACAGCAAGCACACATCATCAGCAAAGTCCAGATCTTCTAGCCTGTCAACTGAACCCCATCTAATACCTCTTCATCTGTCTCGATTTACATTACACATTACTGCATCAATCATTATCAGAAACATATGAGGTGAGAGAATACACCCTTGTCTCACTCCAGTCCTCACAGGAAATGGCTCTGACACACACCCCTCGTGTACCACTCGACAGATATACCCATGATATGTCTCTTTAATAAGATCTACAATTTGTTTTGGCACTCTGTAGTTCTTCACTTCTTTCCACATAGCCTCTCTGTTGACCAAATTGAATGCTTTTTCGAAATCAATAAATACTGCATATAGTCGAGACGACCATTCTACACATAGTTCTATAATTATCCGCAGTGTATTGATTTGATCAATACAAGAGCGGTTTGGATGGAAACCTGCTTGCTCCCTTCGGAGTGTATAATTGACATGTTCCTTGATCCTATTAAGCAATATTCTAGTAAAGACTTTGCTTGGTATAGATAGAAGTGTGATATCCCGGCAGTTATCACAGTTTGCAGTATCTCCCTTTGTTGGTATTTTTATTAATAGACCACATTTCCAATCATTGGGCATTTCCCCTTCTTTCCAAATCCTCTCAAATAGGGGTGTAGCATATTTGCTGTAATGTCACTTTTAATACTTCTGGCGGTATGATAAGAACTGGATGACTATAAATGTCAAAGCATTCATCCTGTAATTTATGGTTCTGTCTTTAAGACAGTCTAGATAGGCTGAGGAAAACCACAAAAAACCGGAGGATACTCACTGTCCTAGCTGAGATTCAATTGAGTACTTCCAAAATAGAAGGGAGGAGCTTTCCCAGGTCAGCTAACTTATCAGTGACTGTGTGGAAGTAACAAAATATTATTACACAATAATAAGGTGAACACAGGCCACTTCAGATATATCAGTGGTACACGACAGCAGGGTAGTAAATGAACATACCTGTTACTCCAGAGATTGACATCAGTAGGTGTGCTACTGCAGCAGTATGATATTATCTCTATAATGCAGAAAGCTTCACTGTTGGTCCATCAAACAATTATTGTTAAGACATCTTGTCTGCTTGTGCCTCTGTTGTTTCATTTCCTAGTGCTTTGTGTAGAACACTGAATCTTGTGACCAGCATCCTTTCAAAGATGTGGTTGGCAGCTCTGTCCAAACAGCTGTATGATGTTTCTCACACAGTCTGAAGTTTGTGATTGAAATGTACCAATTTTTTATAAATTGATATCAATATATGGCATCCTTTTTTAATCTGTGGTATTTTTTGGACCACATAATGCATTTTATGTACCAGTATACACCAAAATAATGTAACACTGCAACAGCAACATATCTATAAGGACAGGTGGGTGCTGTTCAGCCATTTCGCGCTGAAAGTTGATGATAGTCCATGCAGTGTGGAAGTTTATATCATCAAGGTTGCCTAAAGCCATGGACCAAGAACATGAAAAGTAACAAAAGTGATTTATGTGCCTGTAACTTTCAGAGCATCCCAGGCATTTAATTGTGGCACCAGAGAGTTAAAGATGTATAAACAAAACTAAACATAACCACATAAAAAAGACTGTTCATTAATCTTGGACTTTTTGTTTTAATTAAAGTTTTTTTCTTTTATACAATGGATGATGAACAAAGCCAGTTCTCCTACACACAGATCTTGAAACAAAAAAGTACAAAAAATGTCGGAAGAGAAACATTAAAAATAAAACCCTTCTCCGAGCTTCAGTGTAAAACAGGTCCACCCGCTCGCCGAGGAATGAGTTCGAAGGACTAGCAAATTCAGTCCAACCAGTAACACCAACTTAAACAACCAAAAATAATGATGAAGGCAGTCAAAGTAAGGGCAGGTTCCAAGATGTAGCTCTGTGTTCTCCAGTAACTGTCAGTGATGCAAAGTCACACAAGTCTTCCAGGCAGCATCACATATGAACTGTTCCAAGCTGCCAACAAACACACGTAAACACAGTCACAGGTCATTGCACAAACAAATTATTCTGACAGCAATAGTTGTCACGAAGCCTTGGAGAGAACAGAGAGTCATCGTGGGAGCAGTCCTCACTGCAGTGGCACTGGTTGCAATGGTCATACGGGCTGTGGAGGCAAGATGGAGGGGAGCTGTGGCCGTCCTTCGAGCTTGTTGTAGTCTAGATGGAATTCTTTTGCCACTTTGCGCCAATTCTGGGCATCGAAGAAATAGTAAGTCCCACGCTCATAAGTAGAAGTTTTTTCAACAGCACCCAGACCAGGTGCCTGTGTGATCCACACCTTCTCTTCCGTGTGATATCGCCACTCCCGGCTGTACCTGTAAAGCCAGTTGTAATGTCTCACACACTGTGCCCAAAGCTAGACACATGAAAGTGCAACAAAATCACCAACATCTCATGCACATTTTTCTGTAACATGTTCATTAACTTTACACAACTCTTAACTTGAAAGTTAGGGTATGACAGAGCCTAACAGCATACTTTCAATATCATGGATGGTGAATCAACAAAATTTAAAGCTATACAATGAAGAGTTACGATAACAGTAAGTATAGAAGTGAATATTCTGCTTACTAGTCTTCTAGAATGAAACATGGTGCCCTTTGGTGTACAGACACCATTTAAACAGAGACAGCACACTGCTGTTAACTACTAATCTATGTGGCATCACATTTCACAAGAAGGCACTGGTTACACATACATGCTTAGAAATGCATTTTTAAGAAAGTAATTGCTGTAGTGACAGTTACATTTGTACCAACTAAAATACTTTGTTTCCCATATTAGAAGTGATGTAGTTTTAGTTTAAGATGATACCGTAGAGAGGTACTTCAAATAGGACATACAAAGTTCTGGAAAGCTGAGTGGTCAAGGAGGCCCCAAACCACAGCATACAAATTTGGGCACACTTTTCTACACTGCTGCATTATTGTACTCTTAATAACAGCTTGATGGGCTACAACATTACTTTAAGTGAATAAGAAACCACAGAAAAATTTGGGGACAAGTTCCCAGTTGTCAGGTTCAACAATGGAGGTGTTACTAAGCAGTTTTAATGAAGGCACACTAAGTATGTTGTTCCCAATATGCATTCTGCAGGAATAAACCAGTGTTCAAACTAAATTAGCATAAGCATATTTGATCACTTATTGTAACCATGCATTTTCAGCCCCACTTCTGCTCTGTAACTGACGTAATACCTTAAGGACAGGAAAATGAATTGTAAATTTTTAGAATCATTTTTTTGTCGGGCGTTACAGAGGGTAGAAGACTCCCACAGCACTTGCGTTCCAGCACATTTGATATGTAACATGCACATGAACCCAACATCCTTTTGAGGCTAAACTTTCAAGAGTACAGACACTACATTGCACACACTTAAATTATATTAACTTCGTTGTACAGTGTACAGATGATGGTACATTATACGCAGAAAATTGCTTCATTTAATGTATGAGAATTAATATAAAGTCCAACATATGCACTCTGTGCAGTTATATTACTCACAGCTCTGCTGCTGCTGCCAGTTGCAGAACATCCCCCACATTGGTATAGAACATGTAGAACAACAGGTCATCCTTATATCGGTTCAGTTTTACTGGCGCTAGCTTCTCCCTGCAATCGTCACTTGCATCAGATCACCATAATATCAAAACATCTCCAACACTTAATAATTAACCCTTTCACATTCTTCATCAAAGGCTTCCTACAATGCAGAATTCCTGTAATAACTATCAGATATCATCCACCGCCATCTTTACAAATTTACTGTCATGTTACGACAGTGCACTGAGTTGTACATATTTTCTCTTTATATTCTTAAATGTCTCTTATATCTCATATACAGCAGGGGTACACAAATTTTCCACATCCCTACCAACCACCTCACAATTCTAGGTGCCTTATGGGTGACATGAAGCAAGTTCCATACTGAGGGCCAACAAAAATGAGGTGCAATCATACAGAGTTTTGTCACCACAGTGAGCTGGCACCTGGGATTTGTGCACCCCTGGAACACAGTAACAGCAGATGGCAGGAGTTTCTACACTGAAGTGCCCAAGGTTCTACGGCTCGAGATTTTGAGGTTTTCACAACAGTGCTGATGAAGATTCAAGTCTTATGGGGTTCTATGCTGTGTCAAATTGTAAACAGTCACTTGTTCCTCAAAGGAGCAGAGTGACTTCATCTCAGGGTAAAGCAGTCCAACTGGAATGACTTCCAAAACCTGAATCTTCTTTGCTTTGCAATGTCAACCCACAAAATGAACACAAATTTTTAAATCAAAGTGTTAAAATGCCATGACAACCATGCTTGGGAACTGTGCCACTGTGCTCACCTGATGTTTGCATTGATGAGGTACTCTGGTGGAACATGGAAGTCAATGTCCTGTGGACGGCATGGTGTTTCTGCCCATGGACCACCGAAATTTGGATACAAGTTCTCTGGAGAGTTAAGGTTCAGCCCAAGGGCTGTGAGATCCTGTCCCAGTGCTAGTGAAACAAGGTTTGGGTCAGTTTCTGCTGCACGGATAAATGTCAGCAACCCTACCATGCCAAACTGGTCCTTCACCATACTCGCAGGGATGTGCGTCACTTTCCCTGTATGGGCACATCAAAAACATATATGAAAACAAGACAATGGAACATAAAAAATTTTTTGACTTAAAATTTTTATACTGCTAGTTAAATCAGACAATTGTTTGGAAGCTCAGTACAGCAGGAATGAAAGGCATTTTACCGAGTTCTCTGTTTCCATTCAGTACAAGTGCTTACTTTAGCCAACTGGTACTGCTCACTACAAACCCCACAAATAAGTTATACTGTGCTGAATAACACATTAAACTGAAAGTTTCATTTAAGGGGGCAGCATTCCTGTTTTGCACAGGCAAGGTATCAAGCTGATTCAAATTTTCCATGGTATTTCTAAGACTCACCATACAAATGTCAGGAGCACACACACTAGGCTATGACATAATACACAACCCTTTTCAATTGATTATTCACCATGCACTGCATAACTTTGTGGGCCAGGTATTGTAGTTGGTATAGTGACTGGCTACAGGCTGGACGGTCCGGGGATCGAATCCCGGTGGGGGGTGAGATTTCCCACACCTGTCCAGACCGGCCCTGGGGCCCACCCAGCATCCTATACAATGGGTACCGGGTCTCTCCCAGGGGTAAAGAGCAGCCGAGGTGTGAAACTGACCCCTCACCCCCTTCTAGTGCCATGATCAAGAAAGAGTAGAGCCATATCTCTACTCTCCCTATGGGCCATACGGCCTGTACAGAGCCTCAGTGCCCCTACAAGGGTGCACTTTACCTTCTTTTTACTGCATAATTTCAGCTACTGACTGTTGTTATATAAAATATAAACAAATAAATGACCCACTAAAATAACATTCACTTATTTCACAGGTTGTTACATTTTAATTCTTTGCAGTTGTAACAGGAATCCTTATTCACTGATCAATTCTGGTGTACAGAACATCAAGAAAAATTACACATATAAAGAAGAAATACTCCTACTGTCTATTCAGTTCTTCAAATAAATATGACTATTAGTTACAGTTTTACATGGCATTCTTTCTAAAACCCCAATACCACAAAAAATTTTTCATTAACCACGATTTACATTGAGAAAAATGTGAATTTCTGATGGGTTTTATTGTGTACACACAGATGGCGGAGTGAATATCACGGTCAAGTGGTTGTACACTTCTTGTTTAGTTAGGCCTTGGTTCAAATCCCAATACATAGATAGGTTATGCTGAGATTTCTGTGGGTTTCTGCAGATCAGCGAAGAGTTATAAGGCTGATACAGCACTCACACCAAACAGGTTGGTATACTGGTATCATTTTAGACTTTTATTATGTACTGCCTAGTTCAAATATTGGCTACATAGTTGGCTCTCCTGACTGAGGAGTTACAAGGTGTCTCCACACAAATCCCAGGATAGTACCTCAATCAGGACATGACTGGTTTCTTCCAAATCCTTTCCAGTTCATCTGTTATCAAACATTGTGCCTTTTGGTACACTACATTCTCAGTTACTGACAAGGATACTAAACAAACCCACTCACCATCAGGAGAGGTCTGAATCCCCCTCTTTGCAGCCTGTGATTTCTCAGCACCAGGCGCTCTGTTGGCAGGTGTGGACTCCTGGTTACCCAGTTCTGAGCTAACTCCACCTGAGATGCCTTTATCCCCTGATACACTCCCACCTGGTGATGGACCATCAGCGTTCTGAGTTCCAGGAAGTGCAGGAAAGTCTTCTGAACTCATTGTAAATTCACTTGCCTCTGCTGTTGGCTGCTTAACCATTCCAACTGAAATAAACACAATTCATAACTTCAAATTATTCCTACCTGCAATGCAGTTTGAAACAATCAGTATCTTATCCATGAGATCCAAGTATCAACATCAAGGATGTGATGCCATGCATCTTGGCAGAAGAGCACCAGTGTTATGGGGGGAACATGCTGCCTCCCTCTTCAGGGTATAAAAATCTTGCACCCTGAATTACATTGCACCATATTCCGGAAAAGCACAGTCCTTACTAACCTATTACACTAGCATCTGAGTTTCCATGGTAATGGAAGCTAAGACTGATCATCTAGAGGGGATGGACAAAATAATGGAAAGAGTTATGAAACATATACAGTTCTTTATTAATATGGAGTTTGGCCACAATTTGCATGCAATACAGCTTGTATCCTTCAAGTTCTGAATAGTCCCTAGTGGAATTCTGTATCACTCTTCATGAAAAACATCTTCTAGTTGCTTCAGAGATGATGGAGGGAATCTGCTTCTCACCCTTCTATCTAAAATTGACCACAGTGGTTCAATGATATTTAAGTGTGGCTGTGTGTATGGGCGAACTGTCATCTTGAAAAACTGCATCATTATTTGGAAACATCTGGACCACAGGATGCACCTTGTTGCCTAAAATGTCCACGTAGTCACTGGCAGTAATTTGACCATTCAGTGCAATTACAGCACTGGCAGAATACCAGGATATTGCTGCCCAAATCATCACATATTCACCTCCACATTTCACAGTTGGAACCAGGCATTCTGGATTACAGTCTTCCTTGGGCATTCTCCAAACATAAACCCAGCCAGATATTGGGAACAATGTGAAGGATGACTCATTGGAAATATGTAATATGGCCATATTACATATTTCTAATCATCAGACATCCAGGTTTTATGATCATCTCACCATCTTTTTCTTCCTTCAGTGTTGTTTTCAGTTTTCTACTGTGGATGCTGGATTTGTGAAGCTCTTGTCAGACTGTTTTTGTGGAAACAGTGTCTTCAAGATGAATAATGAGTTCTGCTGTCACCTTTGCTGCAGCATTTCTATGATTTTTAGACACAATCCTCTTCAATATATGGCAATCCCTTTCAATTAGTTTTGGTTGCAGCCACTATTCCTCCCAGCTGATGGTGTCTTCGTATGAATTGTGTATGCCATCATAACCTTGGGAACAGCTACTCTGGATACACATAACAAAGTGGCCATTTTGGTTACAGATGCTCCAGCTAAATGCACACCAACAATCTGCCCTCTTTGAAAATCTGACAAGCCTCCCTTTTTGCAGCAGTTTCATATGAACTGTGATTAAACACAAACTGTAACGCATCGACACCTGCACCACACAGCATAAACAAACAAAAGAAAAAAGAAACCTACTCATAACTAATATTCTTCCATTGCAGCCAACACAAACAGTTTTATTCCTACACTGTCTAATGCTTCCACTATTTTGTCCATCCCCTGTAGGTTACAATACTGTGTAGTTTCACAAATGGACAGCAGCATTCCTTCAGTAACTTCCAACAATGAAGACGGCTCCTTCAAGACTCTGTAAGCTCCACCATGAGACTATACAACCCAAAAAGGCACAATTTCATTTCCTAGTTTTATATATATCAAATGACAATAGTTTCTCAGCTGAAGGTTGTATTCATTTTCAGAACTTCTTAAGACATGAGGGTTCACACTGGACAGAGATGAACTACATAATAATTGTGCTGTAATGTAATTTGGAGCACTTTCTTATATAAAATGGACAGACTGGAGTCAATGGCACAAAGAAAACATAAAGGAAAAGTGTCCTATGTCCAGAAGGAAGCATACAGTGTACTTACCATATGGCTGCTTGCCAGGCATTGGGCTTGGCTGTGGCATGGAATCACCTTGGCCCGCTCTGTTTGTAAGTGATGGGAACTCTGATAGGTCGAGCAGTGGTGGCGTACTTGTGTCCCCACTTCCAACACCAAAGACTGTATGGAAGTTGCTGATAGATCCCTGCGACCCATAACGACCCTGGGGTATTCCAAAACTAGGCATGCTACCCACTGGATTTGAACTACTGCAAACAAAGTTCCTTAATCAGTGTCAGAAGCCGCAACACTATTTCAAGGGCATTTATAACACTGCAAGAACAGAAAGTTGTGGTTATGAATTTACTGTACAGGTGTTTGCACTCATTTTTATCTGTCACTTAAATACTAACAGTGTCTTAAAACATATGCTCTGGTAAGTGATAACACTACAATGGTTCTTCCATATATACATAGTTTGTTAGCTATCAGAATGACATTACCTGAATAAACTGGCAGTGTGCTAAAAGAAGTCACTAAAGCCAATGCCATCTATAGCAATACCAAGCTAATGGAGTCAATGTGTCTGACAGTCAATAAGTGTATCAACATATGTTTAACGTATGCACAATTAAACTGCAATCTCTGCCCACACATTACCTTACACCACAAATTAGTAACATTTAGAAACACACAGGTTTGATTTGGAAAACTTTTTCTGCATGAAAAGAAAATAGCACTGCACATTTACAATAGGAAATGAACTAGAGTTATGAACCACTTCAATACGGTAATGCTGGTAGATGCAATGCCTGAAAGAACTTTATTACTAAGCATGGAGTACACAAGAACACCAGAGGGAAAGAGAACATGGACAACAAACTGGCAGATACAAAACATGAAATGGTAAATAAGCATGAAAAAAAGGAGTCTATATCAATGATGTGGATAGATGAGCTGCCAAAACACTGTAACCAAGAATGTCAAATAAAGTTGATCAACACACCAGACAAAGAAGTGGGCCAGGTGAACAGTGGATGTTAAACAATAAATGTAGCAAAGGTAAATGCTTCAAATGAAAAAATGAAACTACGAGAGTATCAAAGAGGCACAGAAGATTCCCAATAAAAAAAATGGAATTAATGATAAAAGGAAAGAATAAGTTAAGCATTTACCATCAAAATATAAGAAGTTTATATGGTCAGAAAGAGGAGTTAAGTACCATGCTTTTAGAAAAGCATCTCAATCCTCATTTTATGTGCCTAAGTGAACACCATATGAAAGAGCATGAAATCAAAAACTTCTCTATGTATGGATATAAATTAGCAGCTATCTGCTGCTGAAACAAATATATGAGAGGTGGAGTCTGCGGATCTTAGCAAAAAATATATATATATATATAAACGATCAAACAATAGATCTGAAGCAATTCTGTACAGATGAATAATTAGAAATATGTGCAGTAGAGATAAAATTGAAAGCAACAAATATAATACTTGGATGTATATATAGAGCTCCATCTGGAAACTTGCGTGAATTTCTAGACATGCTAGATGACGTATTGGGGTAATTGTATCACCCTCTCACTGAGCTTATAATTTGTGGAGATATAAATGTAAACTACTTAAAAGAAAATGAAAACCAAACTACACTTGATACAGTGCATATAACCTAAAGCGAGTTACAGATTTTCCCATGAGAATATTTAAAGATAAAATAGCCCAACTTGATAATATTTTTTATAAGGAAATATAAAACCATATTTTAGTTTATTCCATACAAAATGGATAATCAGATCATGATGTGCAGTTTCTTGTTTTGGATAAAACACTTAGCCTAACTCCATCAACTATTAAAAAAAAAAAAACACACACACATTAACAAATAATCAAACACAAATTTTCAAGCCCTACTGAAAGAAGAGACAATGCAGACTGCTTATAGCACTAGTAAAATAAATAGTATGTTTGATGCACTACAAGAGAGAGCTTTCCGACCATGTTTACAAAACGTGAAGACCATAAACCAAAATGGACAATGAAAGGTATTCAAATACTGTGTAAATATAAGAGACACCTTTATATTGCACACAGAGATACGAATGATCCCCTCCCAAAAAAAGACTATTATGAGAAATACTGTGCAGTGCTGAGAAGGATAATTAAAGAAGCAAAGAGATTACACTGTAACAACCTAATAAAAGGATCTGCAAACCAGATTAAAGCAACGTGGAATACCATCAGAGAAAATACTGGAAAGACTAAGAAACCAAATAAAAATCCTGAAATAAAATTGGAAACTGGAATTATAGTAAATCGTAAAATATTAGCTTATATATTTAACGATTATTTCTAAAAAAAACAATTAAGAATCTGAATATAAATAATATAGATCAAACACTGGCTATAAAATTACTTTAAAAAATCTTGGCCTGACAAAATCACTGAAATGGAACCAATACTGGTAACAGAGGGAGAGATAATTAACACTATAAAATCCCTCTCAAAAACAAAAAATCAACTGGATACAATAATATTTCTCATAAAGAGATAAAGCACTGTGCGATAAAAATAAGTAAACCCATAACTTACATATCTAATAACTAACTGAAGAGGAACCTAACCTGAAAGGTTCCAATATTCATTGGTTAAACCTATTCATAAGAAGGGCAATGAAAGTGATGTCACTAATTACAGAGCTATATTGTTCCTAAGAGTTTTGTTTTTCAAAAATCTTAGAAATGGTAATGCATAACACATTAAATTAGCATTTACATGTAAATAAAAGTTTGGTACCAGAACAATTCGACTTCAGAAAAAACATAACCATTCAACATGCTATTTGTGATCTGTCCAAAGCATCTGACTGTACTGGACATAATATTTTAATTAATAAGTTGAATACATGGAACAAACCTTAAAAGGTTTCAATCATATCCTGCTGCGAGGAGACAGAGAGTAGATAAAGCATCATCAAACAATCAGGGAACAGCCTCATCAAGTTGGAAAGACAGAGAATATGGAGTTCCACAGGGATAAATACTGGAGCCACTGTTATATATAGTTTATGTTAACAATCTACCTCATAACATAAAAAACAATTCCAAATTGGTGCTATTTGCAGATGATACAAGTGCCTTGATTACTTCAAACAATTTGGATGAACTGCAGACTAAACTAGTACATACATTAACTTACATGAGTGAATAGCTTACAGCAAATGAATTAAAACTAAATATTCACAAAACAAACATAATGCATTTTAAACCAAATTTTTCATCAAACAGTGTTTCATCTCATATTGTGAGACTAATACACAGCAAGCAGTACATACAAAATTCCTCAGATTGGATTTAGATAATCACATGGATTGGAAGATACATGTAAATAAAATAATACCTACATTTAGTACAGTTTGTTATGTAATCAGATCTGTGTACTTGCTCTTTGATGTATCTACTTTTAAAACAATCTATTATGCCTACTTTCACTCAGTGATGGAGTATGGTATTATCTTCTGGGGCAACTCATCATTTACTAAGAAAGTTCTCGAAATCCAACATCCATCGCAAACCAAGTAATGAATAAAAAGTGTACTATAAAAAATTTAAAAACATTACTACTTGATAAACCCCTCTACTTTATTGACGAATATTTTAACTTGTATACATGGGATGAGGATTAAGGATGTGCTTATCATGTCCTGAAATGAATTTTATATTATAACTGTCAGTTTTATAAAATTGTATTTTTCATGCATGTCTTCATGGTGAAATGTAATGGGAACCTATTATTTTATGTTCCCTTTATAGAATTTAGTGTGAAAACTGTCAATTTTACAGAATTGTATTATCGTGCTGCCTTTCTATGCTTTTTATTTAACTGACTGTTAATTTTTAATCATGTCTAGTATTAAGAACTTGTTCCATATCCAGTGCCATTTTTCTGTGACTTATTGGTGGATCGATGGAATGTAAATGTAAATATAAATACCGGATGTGCATGGGCAGTCCCACTTAATTCCTTAAGCATGAACTGCAATATATGAGTACATATCTTCGTCCAAATTAGAGCATGTTGTTCACAAATAACACAATTTCTAACCTGACTGCAAGGCTTGGTATGGACCGCCTATCTGGAAATCCTCTTTGTCCGCTGCCAAACAAACGGTTGCCCATTTGCAGATTCCTGTTTGGGGAAAGCTGCTGTGGTGTGAAGGAACTTGTGAGGCCCGCAGAGCCCGGGAACATGCCTGATGTGGGTGTAACATGGCCTGAGAGAGAACTTGTGCTGAACCCTCCTCCCCTGAGGTTTTGACTCGCTATGCTCCTTGGAGGCTGTTGGAAGTTCAGGTTGGCCATAGCCTACTGAACACACAGATGTTTGCACAATCACACACCACTTTTCACCAATATACAAATAATAATAAACCACTGCATAACACAGTGTGCGAGTAATGTACTATCAGGACACGACTAAATAATAATCTGCTCAAGGAAAACACGATTCTGAGTTCGATACTGTCATCACACTTAATCATCTAGTGAAACTCGCCCTCCAATTCGCCATTTAAACACAACATAGCAGGACAGTCGTACACATGTCCTGGAAACATAAAATCACGAACACGCATACTCCAAAGATTAGTTTTATAATGAACAGAAGCAATAAACTGAAAGCTGTTATCTTCGCACTAAATGAGTTGGGCTTAAAGAACGTTCGATAGACTGATTTCATTTGTCAGGCATACGCTACATTGTATAACATACTAAGAAACATAATGTATTATGAAACAAGAACTTAAGTGCAACATTTCAGATGTACGTACACAATTTTAAACACACTTACAAATAAAATATATGAGCTAAACGACAGCAATCAGTCTCAAACAAAAACGTCCTGCCATATTAAAACCTGAATGCGGTCAAATGAACTTCCATTAAATTATTTGTTACCACTATACGTGGAATATGTAATGTCGGTGGAGTAGGTTTATATAACATACTTCCAAATTTTAATTTGTAAGTGGACGGTATTCATATATTCCTTTAATTTCGGTTATCTGTGAATCGTCTATTACATGTAATTTGACATGTGCAGCTGTCCCAGAATCATATGATCGCCTGCTGTTAGACTGTTGGGAGTGACATAGTTATAAAATCCTGTAAAAATTGTTACCACATTTTGCTTCGTTTAGAGTTTTTAAGCCATTATTAAGTTGACATATTACAATGGCGCTTAGTGACGCAGATGTCCAAAAGCAGGTCAGTAAAAGAAACTTCGTGTACGTAATACGATTCTCTACATTGCTAATCTAGGGACCTAGATTATTATTCTGTTGCAACAAATATAATGTGATATTAACCCTTTGAGACTGAAATGAAAACAGTACAACGTTATTTTTTCGGCAAGTACTCCCCGATATCCGACGAAGCATTGCTTTGTTTGGAGGTTCTTTATATTGTGTATGAAGATTCACCCCGTATTTAGATCCTGTGTGCCGCCAGTCCGCGAATACTGTGTACAGAAATAACCACTTTCTTTTAAGAATCACACAGCAGACTGTATATGCACTGTGTGGACAAAACTCAGTGTTCAGCTGTTAAACGTGATAGCATATATAGTAACCAAAGGGTTAAGTGATCCTGCTATGTGTATTTATCTTTTCTATTTCTAGATTAAGCATATGATGGCTTTTATTGAGCAAGAAGCCAATGAAAAAGCCGAAGAAATTGATGCAAAGGCTGAGGAAGAATTTAATATAGAAAAAGGTCGGCTTGTCCAGCAGCAGCGCTTGAAGATAATGGAGTATTATGAGAGAAAAGAAAAACAAGTTGAATTATTAAAAAAAATGTATGTATTTTTGCATAGCTTTGCCATACTAATGAAATTTTAATGTGCACTGGGCTCCTTGTGTATAGTTAATTGCATTTGGACTTTTCTTCAGGTACTTGTAAAATTACTTACTCTGTGCATTTAGAATCATTATTTTCATTTAATATACCATTTATCTGTTGTGTTATTTAGTTTATGGTACAGAAGATACAGTCTTTTAGATATTTTGGTAGAGCCAATTCCTCTGCACTGTTTATGTGGTTGTTGAAGGGTCTTATGAGTTTGGTTGTTAGAGGATGGGTTGGGAATGATATTCTTTGTAATGGGCAGTTACTGTGGAAGACTTAACTATATAACTTCACAGAACTATAGCTTTATGCATGGGAGTAATAACATGAAGGGCATGTGGTGCAAAATAGTATGATATGCCATTCATAACCTGTAACATAGGCTTGTTAGTAAGACAGTTGTGTCACTTTACAGTCAGTCCTCAAATATGCTGAACCAGGCACGACTGAAGACTTTGAAGGTTCGTGAAGATCACGTTCGGAATGTCCTGGAAGAGGCAAGGCGTCGATTGGGTGAAGTAACAAGAAATCCCAGTAAATATGCTGAGATCCTGAATTCACTTATTGTGCAGGGTTTGCTTCAGGTAATTTGTTGGGAATGTTATATGCTTGTAACACGCAAAGTGACAATAGTTTGTGATGTGAGGTTTTTTTGGCAGATGGTCTCCTGGAATTGATAACCTCTTGGTATGGTAGGTAGGCAACATTTTGGTGAAATACACTGCCTCTCTCTTAAGAGTTAAAGCTTGTCAACAATATTGGGCTGTCTGCTTGTCTACACAGCATCATATCATATAAGAATGATATTCAATTGGTAAAATGTATGTGGATTCACTTCAGTATTCACACCAGTTATTGTTGGTGGTGGGGGGGGGGGGCCTGGAAATAAACAGACCCTAAGAACATTTCACTGTGGCTAAAGTAGGTTTGTTGTAAAGAGTAGGCATAAATTTTTTTCCACTTCTTATCATACATCATTTTTATTACAATCAAAGAATGAGTCTTCTGTCAGACCCCAGAATTTTAAACTCATGTACAATCTGTTGGAATCCAGCATTACAATTTGATGATGTGTGAAACTGTTAACTCAAGCAAATAAGCAGTAATTTTGATACGACATTTTGGGCTTTCAGAGTTTTGACGACATATTGTGGTCTTTTGTATGACACCGTGAAGTCTTGTAAGCAGGTAGCAACATTTTAAGGAGATTTACTGCTTCCATCATCAACCATGTGGACAGGTTGTATGTTTCTTGAAACATTCTTACCCACCAATCAGACTACACGTTGTCGTGATCCCAAAATCACAATACAGTATTCTTATTGATTATTATTGTTATCCATTTTTACCTAGCTGTTGGAGGCAAATGTGCTGTTACGTGTCCGAGAAGCTGACCAGTCGATAGTGGACGGCATCCTGGATGTTGCGGCAGCTAAGTACAAAGAAACTACAGGCAAAGAGGTGGTTTTGAAGGTGGACACAGAAAGTTTTCTTCCTGCTGACATGACTGGAGGTGTGGAACTGCAGGCACAGAAAGGGCGTATCAAGATCACCAATACTTTGGAAGCACGTCTCGATCTCATTGCCCAACAGCTTGTACCAGAGGTCCGAGGCGCGCTATTTGGACGTAATCCTAATCGCAAGTTTGCTGACTAGATGCCTCAGACCACATACCGGTGATACATTCCATTTCCTCTGTTGTTTATGGGGTGGGACTTATTGGAGAAAGGTTGAAAGGACCTTGAAAGGAAGAGACTGCCCAAACATATTATGCTGGTGTTGCACCGTCAGCAGTATTACCTCTTCACTTCATCATGCATCCTTTCTTCCTTCATTCCTTTCTCAGAACATCACCTTATAAACAGGAACATGTGAAGTACTATAGTATTAGAATAATTACATGTAAAACATTGTATTGCATATCCATTTCAAACAGTTTCACTTCATAAACTTTAATTGTATAACTAACATGTGCGTTAATATAATAGGCCGTCAGGCAGGTCGGAACTATTCAAATTAAACATTCTTATTGGGCCTCATTGCAGTTAAGTTGTCACAGGTGATCAAGGCCTGATCTCTTGTTTAGACTAAACACTGCATGTTGACTTGCATGTTGGGCTGTAGATAAATGTTATTACTGTTAGGGGAAGTTCAAAACAGGTATTGGAAGAATGAAGCTAAAAATACGTAAACATAGCGGAACTGTGTGTTGTTACTAGATGTAAATATGTACAGTGGTAGTGGGTGTAGTAAAATGCAATTATAACGAACTGTGATCTTTATTTCTATGATACAGACTACTCCTGTGGCAGTTGATGGTTAAATGGCTGGTCATCACAGGAATCTGAAAAGTTTGGTATCACATTTAGAAACCCATGACCAGTTAACCCCGTGCTGAACCAGCACAGTCCAGTTTTACATTTTTATTATGATCAATATGAGACACTGTTATTGTAGATACCTGTGTCAAGGCTGGAAGAAATGTGGAATATTGTAGATACCTGTGTCAGGGCCTGAGACACTGTAATGTAGTTGATAGCTGTGTCAGGATTTGAGACACTGTCATGTGATTGATAACTGTGTCTGTGTCCAAAACACTAATGTGGTTGATACCTGTGTCAGGGTCCGAGACACTGTAATGTGGTTGATTACTATGTCAGGGTCTGAGACACTAATGTGGTTGATTACTGTGTCTGGGCCCAAGACACTGTAAGGTGTTTGATACCTGTGTCAGGGTCTGAGACACTAATGTGGTTGATTACTGTGTCTGGGCCCAAGACACTAAGGTGGTTCATACCTGTGTCAGGGTCTGAGACACTAATGTGGTTGATAACTGTGTCTGGGTCCAAGACACTGTAATGTGGTTGATACCTGTGTCAGGGTCTGAGACACTGTAATGTGGTTGATTACTGTGTCTGGGTCCAACAAACTGTGAGGTGGTTGATACCTGTGTCAGGGTCCAAGACACTAATGTGGTTGATAACTGTGTCTGGGTCCAAGACACTGTAATGTGGTTGATACCTGTGTCAGGGCCTGAGACACTAATGTGGTTGATAACTGTGTCTGGGTCCAACACACTAATGTGGTTGATACCTGTGTCAGGGTCCAAAACTCTGTAATGTGGTTGATAACTGTGTCATGGTTTGAGACACTGTAATGTGATTCATACCTGTGTCAGGATCAGAGAGACTAATGTGGTTGATACCTGTGTCAGGGTCTGAGACACTAACGTGGTTGATACCTGTGTTGCAACCATCCGTTTCTTCCCGTACAAAGATCTAACTAGCTCGCGCCAGTTTGCATGTCCTGTCTCGGGGAATATTAACGTGTAGGCTGTATCAGACGGACTGCACAGTGTCAGCACTAGCAACTGACAGTAGATCATTTATTTTATTTATTACTTATTTCAAATTTAACACCAACTTTTAGCAGCCAGCAATTTGAAGTTGTTTTAGTTACAAGACTATCACACGACATTTACCTCCCTTGGGTGCTACTGCTAACGTTGAACTCTTGTCCCTCACTGACCTAACCTTCTCTAGTGATTTTTTTATTCCCACGCTCGAAAAGATGCTACAAATAAGTCTTCTAGCAGTCAGTTATGTTTGGACCATACTAAAACAGAACAAAAGTCGAGTGTCTCGTCGTCCATCCTGTTGTAAGACTACAAAAGGTTCCTTAAAAAATGTCAGTTGGACACCCTGAGTGTTATTTATGACCCTGCTCTTAGAAAGTCAAACTAGCCTTCAAAACAACTAATTCTCCCCAGTTATAGTGAAGCCCTGGAGGACTCATAAATCTACATGAGGACCAATGTATAACCTTATGTCAAGAACATCGAACCTAACCCAACGGTTACATATCTCCCCCTCTGAATAATCATTCAGTAACGCAGTAACTGTTGTGATTATTTCAGATTGCCGCCAACTTTACATTAATCTGTCACACTTACATTTTTAATACACCATAACACATCAGCTAGATTAGAGGAGTTCTGAAGCCTTTTTTTTTTAGGAGGCTCTTCCGACAACACCTCTTCATCTTACTCATTTATATCAGACATGTAATTCCAAGACATTTACTAACCCTATTACAAAATATTTTGACTGAGTGTGATTAACTACTAAATTAATGAACTTTCAGACATGTAGCAACACATATCAGTTATCGGAACACACATCCTACTGTCACATGAACAGTGGAACATTACATCAGTAGTCATCACTTCCTCACACCACGCTGAAACTCACTCCTTACTTTAATATTGTAGTTTACACCCTTTTTAAACTTCCCCCGTTCTTTCACGGTTTTAGCACTTGGTCTAAAATGCAAACCTCAACACCTTTTCCTTACCCATGGGCCAAGTTTTCCAATTATTCACTTATATCTAAACTGACTACTCACTTGTGAAGGTGCCAGTTCATCCTTTATCTCGGTAACCATCTGTTTGATTTGGCAAGTCACAAGCTTCCCTTCTCACACAACTGAATCTCATAGCATAACCCACAAGTTAATTTATAAAACACACATAAATATTGAAGCTAAGACATTCCTACTTCATCTGTCATCATCACATGCACTCATTCTTTTTTTTTTTTTTTTTTTTTT
>Ga0123352_10005805_pt1 | contig 18713 bp, 11 predicted proteins | sample TergutLab28metaG_FD_89700 | JGI IMG/M metagenome (GOLD analysis project Ga0123352, IMG submission 89700) | Labiotermes labralis P1 segment gut microbial communities from Petit-Saut dam, French Guiana - Lab288 P1 | ecosystem: Host-associated > Arthropoda: Insects > Digestive system > Gut ... | reverse complement strand
TGGTTTGGGTGTGTGGGGTGTTGTATGGATCTGTGGGGTGATGTGAAATGCGAGTAAAATGTTTTTTATGAAACCCTTAAAAGGGGGCCGGAATGTAGGTTAGTGGGGGGGGGGTGACAAGACAGGCAATGTACGTATGACGTAACATTGAGGGGCGTTCGTGCAACCATTGTTGCAGTGGAAAAGTAATAAATATTACATATTTCGAGTGTGTGTCTATAGCCTCAAGTATTCAGCACGCAATGTGCATGCACCGTATTATATTGTCATCTGTGGCTTTCCTGGCTCTGCCATATTTTTCCACATTATCTCATAAACGGTACGGTTTACGTATAAAGATTACTGAACATAAAATGTGTTTTGATTTTCTGTACAATTTTGTCTGAAACATTTCTCATTCTGAGAGGAATTCAGCGAGATATTATAAACGCACGTACGTGTTCATATTAAGTATCCGTTAATTCTTGTCGAATTTGGATGAAATTTTAATTTTCTCGGCAGATTTTCGAAAAAATACACAAATATCAAATTTCACGAAAATCCGTCCAATGGGAGCCGATTTGTTCCATGCAAGCGGACGGACGGTCGCTCTTCTCAGTTCTACGAAAGCGCCTAAAAAGGCGTTATTACTTAGCACACGTCATATAACCTGTTTATATATTGCATAGGCTTCTATTTTAAGTTTGTGAAGATCGTATTATTTACGTACAGATTCTGTCCTTTTTGCATTTGGTGGGATGTTACTTCAGAGTACATAATGGGGAGTTTAATGATCTCTACTCCTCACTCAATTTTGTTTAGGTGATCAAATCGAGAAGAAAGATATGGGCAGGACATGTAGCACGTGTGGGGAGAGGAGAGGCGTATACAGGGTTCTGATGGGGAAACCTGGGGGAAAAAGACCACTTGAGACCCAGGTGTAGATGGAAGGATAATATTAAGATGGATCTTCAGGAAGTAGGATGTGGGGGTATGGACTGGATCGAGCTGGCTCAGGATAGGGACAGCTGGCCGGCACTAGTGAATGCGGCAATGCACTTTCGGTTTCCATGAAATGCGGGAAATTTCTTGATTAGCTGAGAACCGGTTAGCTTCTCAAGAAGGACTCTGCTCCATGTAGTAAATAAGTAAGTAAGTCAGTAAGTGACTTCAGTCTTCATTGCTGTCGATTTCGTACAGGGTGTATATATTAATGGCCTCTATATGTAATGAATTTCAGTTCCAATGGTTCTTTTGTTATCGTCGTAAATCCGAAGAGTCAAGCAGGATTTCTTGTCAGCTTCGTCATGTTATTTGACATTCTTCACAAGTATTACCACAACAAATTGGCGTATTTTTTAAACTTATTACCGTTTATCATTTCAGCACTCAGAAATACGTGTCGGTACTGTAGCTCCCGCCCAACAGTTTACGTATATGTCGTGTTGTTGTTGTTGTTGTTGTTATTATCCATTGTAGGAAACTGTAAACTATGGCGTTGGGTTGACTTCCAGAAAAATCACGTTCGTACTAAATTTAATATTATTCATATTCGCTGAAGATGGCCGTCTCGAGCTGAAACATGTAGGAGAGTATATTTTGTGATAGTACAGCTTCAGTATTTATCATCTGTGAGTGCATTTTGTTAGAATTGGATAACAATTTTTACCAAACTTCGTGTAAATCGATCGCATGGTTCAAGAGTTGAAATGAGGAATCGCACTGACATCGTGAGGGTTTCACAGGCCAACGTATTAACCTCTTTGTGAAGGAAAGGAAGCTAGTCATCAGCCGTAAAGGAATGAGACGGTAGTTATCTTGTATAGGATAGCGTCTAGTGGTGGACTGGGCCGGGATAGCTCAGTAAGTGTAGCGACTCATTACGTGCTGGACGGTCCGGGTATCGAATCCTGGTGGGCGCGAGATTTTCCGCACCTGTCCAGACCGGCCCGGGGGTTAAAGCAGCCGCGGCCTGGCGCTGACCACCCACCCCATATAGCACCGAGGTTAAAGAAAGAGTATACATGTACTCCCCCTCTGGGCCTTCGTGGCCTATTCTAGGGTGAACTGTACCTTTTTACGTACTAGTGGTGTACTGTTGTGGATACGGCAGTGAACCTTCGGGTTTCGTAAGAGGTGATAATCTTCGTGTGTGTCTGATCGACCTTGCATCTCAAGAATGATTGCTTCATGGAATTAGTTACTATACGTGGATGTTGAATTTGGTTAAGAGTTACGCATTCCAATTAGTATGAAATTTGGTGCGCTGCCCAGTACGGAGTCCTTGAACCTGAAGATGTAGGGGACACGATCTTATGAAACGTCGGTAAATATTAACGCATCGAAACACCCCTTAAAATTGACTCTTCAGAAATTTCGCTGTGAGAACATGAAATCTCGCAGCACCTTGTGTGTTAAGAATAAAATGAGAAACTATCTTTCAGCAAAGAACTGTTGTTCGCATTTCCAAACTCTTGGACGGGATAAGTCAATTTTCGAAACGGTTCATAGACCTATATACAGCGTATATTCGAAAGGTAACCAGTCACCTTGATAAAGAATTGGATTAGCTGCATCCAGGATCGTAATAAGTGGAAATCATATGTTGAGAAGGCCAAAACATTCAAAGATTGAAGTTGTAGCGCCTAAAGAAGAAGAACAAGAACAAGGACAACAACAACCACCACCACCACCACCACCTGTCACATTTCCAGGCGAGGTCGTAGTTGCCTCGGAACACTTACAGACAGTACAGCACTATGTACGAATTTGTATGTTTGCGAGATTAAAATAAAGTGCATTCTTTGTCCTCGGCCCAAGCTTCTTTCGCCCCCCCCCCCCCGAAACTGCCATAACTAGGACGATATACCCGGATATGCACGAAAACTTCACTTTCCAATAATTAGAAGCAGAGGGCATAAATGCCTTCCAACAAAAACATTCCTTTAACGCCGTTTTCGTTCGCTGTTAAAGAAAAGAATCCATATTGAACACAAATCTTGTGGAAACTTGTGCCTTTCCACTTGTAAATAGTTTCCGACGTTTCAAAGGATTGATGACAAAGGTACTACAATCCTATTGAAACGTCGGAAACTTTTTACCGGGTTGTATGGCTTAACGTCCAAGAAACCTTGAATCTTTAGGTCCTGGATCACCGAAAATTAAACCCCCTTGAATTTATTTTCAAGGGTGCATGAGGGCGTACATATGAACAGCGCTGTATTGTTACTGCGCAGTTATCTTAGCCTTTGAAGTCATAACGTCCAAATAAATTTGAGCCCAGGTAGCGTGCCGTATCATCTGCTCCAGATGCGCGAATTGTAATTGCATGTCGTTATTTAATTTTCTTTTCATCCGGTTATGTATCCGGGAGCCGGATTAACGTTGTCGGTTTAGCGACTAGGATATGAGCTGCACGGTCCGGGGTTCGATTCCCTTTTCTCTTATCAAAACATCCAGACCGGCTGTGGCGCCCACCCAGCCTCCTATTCAGTACGTAAAGTAAAGTAAAGGTAAAGTGATCCTGTTACAGGCCCAGAGGGTGGGTAGAGGTAAGGCTCTACTCTTCTATGACCCCTGCACTAGAAGCGGGTGAGTGGTCAGCAGCACGCCCCGGCCGCACTTTACCCCCGGGGACGACCCGGTACCCATTTTACAGGAGGCTGGGTGGACCCCAGGGCCAGTCTGGACGGGCGGAAAATCTCGTCCCCACCGGGATTCGATCCCGGACCGCCCAGCCCGTAGCTCAGTCGCCATACCAACTGAGCTACCCGGCCCACATTCAGTACTGACTTGGGGTATTTCCCGGGGGTAAAGCGGTCGAGGTTTGAAGTGAATCACTCACCTCCATCCATTGCCGAGGTTAAGAATGAGTGGAGCTATGCCTCTGCCCCCCCCCCGCGTATGACATCATGGCTTGGAAAAGGAAAAGTCAAGTTATGTGTTCCGGTTACGAAAATTTAATACCCTCAAACACGGAACACATTTTGTGGACTCATGCTGCTGTTACGTACAGGCCCAAATCAATTATGATTCCAACATGACTGTTGCTCTCTTCATTGCTAATATGTCATGCAACGAGAGTCTGCCGTACAGAAAGCGTTGTAAAAGACAAATAATGTTTAATCCTAATTTGCAGTTCGGGGTACTTATGTATGAACCAATGGAAATGCAGTAGTTGTGAGGATCACTTATAACGTAGGATTTCTGTCTGCTGTGATAAGACACTGCGTCGCTGATTGCGTGGTTCCCGACCTTTCGAAGGGTTCAAGGACCTTTAACCTAATAGTGATGATGAAGAAGACATGTTCCTTGGAAACGTCGGGAAGCACGTACGAAGCAACACGGGGTAACATCGCAGAAGACTGTAATTCACAATTGTACCACTGTAATAAACACAAAACTTGCAAACTGGAATTTTTTTCTTTTTGAGGGTCCGACTCCATGAATTCCTCCATCCCTACCCTATAAGGGATATGATTCATTTCGCACTGCAACCTAAACCGCATATTCCATTTTTGCACCAGGCCACCCTGACGTGAAATTCGTTTTTGCAGACATTAATCTTACCTTAGGTGCTTGGTAATGAAATCAGAACGGCGTCACAGATGTAACAGGCATTCCACACATACGGTAATATGCAAACACAAAGGGAATAAGAAAAGGCGGGCAGAGCTTTCGTTCTGGAAACTCTTCCCATATGCCGATAAGCCTTCTTTTTATGACACTATGGAAGTAAAAGTGATTCATATGCATATGTACGGAATTCGATTCCAGGTCGTCTCTCTTCGATAGACCTAGTCAACACGCGTGGCAGTGTCAACACAAGATGTATCATGTATAGATCATTTACCTTGAACAAGTCATGAATACAATTGTACATTTCCTTGTAGAGGCTAGCGGAAATGTGATGGCACACGCGCAGAAAACAGAGTTCGTCTTTCGGCGAAACGGACGAGTCCCTTTTAAATCAGGGTGGACGTCAGTTCAGTCGACCACTGGCAGCCGAGGTGTGCGCATCAGCGGTAGTAATGCTGGATACACCATGTTCCGAGGTAGTGTGTAGAGTACTGGCTACCCACTCCACTCGCCAGTTTCCCCTTCACTTCCCCTCCCGTGCGTCACCGTGTGCCATCACATTTCAACTGGAGTCTACCGTCGTTGATAAAAAATGAACGTAGGAAGATGTCACATACGGGTTTATGTTGTTATGTGTACCCAATTACGGACAGATTTAAACCTCTATCAGTGACTCTTTTGAATACAGCTCTTCCCGACTTAACGCAGTAGTTACCTTCCGGAAGGTAAGGCGCAAATCTAATTTTGCGCAAGGCGGGAGAACGCGTGGTCAATTCTGTATGTATATACAACGAAGTACAGCTGAAATCCATAATCCGGCACAATGAAACCTGGTCGGCTGCAACATGACCGCCTTGCCGCCTGTGTTATCGCCCAACAGTATTCTGCGGCTACTTTCGTCTCATTGCACTTTCATTCCCGCAGGTGAAAGATTCGGCATGTATTTAAAAATATTTTAATTTTGTTTTACTTGTATAAAATGGCGTAATTAGGGGATTGTCTGTAGAAGAAGTAATAGTGTGTTGGATGAATCATTAATCTGTTTTCCAAATGTGCTGTTCGCGATTTTCCGTTATTCGTTGGGCATTATGCCCATTTGTTTGCAATTTTTTGCAAAACGTCATTTTGCAGGATCGTTCTTTAAAAACAAGTCGCCGGTGAAGGGATTCGCCGCGTTTATTGGACCCGAATCTTTATTATCGTGTTAAAAAATACTCGCCACTGGATTTTGTTCTCAGCTACTAGCTCGGTATAGTGTATCCCATCATATATATTTGCTTTAATATTATCTTACCATCTACGTCTAGGACAGCCAACACGTATTTTCCTTCTACGTCCCTCAACCAATTTTTTTTTTATTTATCATATTCACATGCGTGATATAGTCTAGTGCCGCGGTCATGGAAGAGTAGAGCTATACCTCTACCCACCCTCTGGGCCACACCGGACCTGTAACGGGATTACTTTACCTTTACATGCGTGATACATGTCCTACCAATCGTATGCGCCTTGATGTAAATCATATTGGTTATATTAGGTATACAATACAAATTATGGAGATCCACATTCCGGAACTTTTGGCAATCTCGTGTTTATTTCTCCTCTAGAACCGAATGTTATCCTCAACACTTTGTCTCAAACACGTTTAATCTCGAAGCAGTACAGTGTGATGGCAGTGCTTGTTATTATTCCTTGTGTTAAGTATTCGCCACATCGGTAATGTTTCAAATGCGCACGACGTGACGCGATTGTTGAGATCTTGGTCCATGACGGAACTCTTTACTATGAGAGGTTGATCGTGGCGACGGATTATGATGACGTACCGTCGTGGCACGTCCTTTCGAGGGCAGGGATCGAATTTGTGGGTGAAAGTTCCAACGACTTGCAGACCTACCGTGCGCGCCTTCACTCACGGGGGCTGAATTTGCTTTTTCATTGCTCAGTGACAAGAGTTGAAAGATGTGTACATGTGGTCAAAATTCGTTCTCACCACTTGGTGTTCGCGTTGTCGTGGTATTCGTTGAAGATACGAATTTGTTATTACGAAGCTAAATCATGCGGCGCTCTATAATGTTAGAAAATGTTATCAAAGTTTTATTACCAACTGATGGACAAAAGAAATTCTCTAAAAGGGGTGTTAAAATTAACATTAAAAATTCTCCCAACATGTTTCGGTGTAATCACCATCATCAGGGAGCGCACTGTATGATCTTGCTAAAGTTACATATGCAGCCACACCACCAGATTAACCACACCGATGTATTTTAACTGACGGTTTTAACGTTTTAACAAATGTAACTTTAGCAAGATCATATAGTGCGCTCCCTGATGATGGTGATTACACCGAAACATGTTGGAGAATTTTTAATGTAAATTTTGACACTCCTTTTAGAGAATTCCTTTTGTCCATCGGTTGGTAATAAAACTTTCATAATATCAAGATGCACAGTACAACTGTAAAAAAAAAAAAAAAGAGGAAAGAAAACATATTTACCCGCCATTCGTTACTCGCCGTATCACGAAGTGCTTCTGTGGAAAGTTGTAGGTCTTTATAGTACCTGTGTAGCAATTTACGGCAGAGTGAACCAGGCTTTATAAAATCGAAGCGTTATTCTCCGTTTATATAAGGTATCGGTCATCTGGGATAGATAGCAGTACGTATGAGTAAAAATCAACTTTGTCCGAAATCTTAGAGTGTAGAACACGATACCAAATTTAATCGAAATCTTTTCAACAGCTTACGAGGTGAAACATGAGGACGGATGGACGACGGACACGATATTATTATTGTATCTTCACGTCATGAACTACCTGCTAGAAAATTGTGCTTCATTTTTTGCACACTATTCTAATTTGAAACCAAAGTTCGCCTGAATTTTTGTAATGATCATCTCCCATGATTAAATCTACATTTTGTGTTGTATACAAATGTTAATCTTAAGGACGAAATTTCATAGCTGTGCTTTGACTTAAACATTCTCGTGTCATTCGCACATTGATACCGACTATTCTCAAGTGTTTTGGGGGTTTGCTCAGTTTCTCCATGTGATTACTGAGACATCTTTCAGTACGCCGTCCGCGTCCCTTCCCTGTCCGTTTTTATTCGCCATAGACATATTTTTATTTCGTAGAACGATATTATTATTATCATTATCATCATTATCGTCATCATCACCATCATCATCTCCTTTATGCAGGGTATTTATACTTATATTCCTGAGACAAACTATGTCCCTAGGGAACACGATGTTGTAGCTGTTCTGTTGTTACTATTCATGGTGCTTATATTGTTAGTTTCAGTGTTGAATCTATTGTACTTTTACATTAGCACTTTCCGAAGTATGTGTGCAGTGCCCAATATGGCTGTTTTCTGTAGTTCCTTGACTTCATGTTTTCCTGGTTTGTTGCTCACGTACTTTCTGAATGACTTTGAAATAGTCCCAGTCGCCCCTATTATTACTGGTATCACCTTTGTTTTTACATTCCACATGTGCTGATTTCTGTTGTAAGGTCTTTATATTTCAGAATCTTCTTGGCTTCTTTTATTATTATAATAATAATTTTTATTATTATTACTACTACTTCTACTACTACTACTACTAACTGCAATTGAGTTGTCACTCGGTGGCAGTAATCCTTACACTAGTACAGACAAAACGAATAAGAATAAATATACTTAAACGAAACAATACAAAACACAGTACAAACATTACAAAACACAGTAAAATGTAACCAGTTACAAAAAAAAAAGTTTTTGTGTACAGTCAACTCCCAGTATAGCGCCACCCTAACCGCCCATGAAAGTCCGTGAATTGAAATTTCTTGTTACACTGCCTTTCTATTTACCGTCACCGTCGGTATGCTGCCGGAGACAGCGGTCATCAAACAGTGGTGTTATGTCGGGGTTAAACTGTGTTGTGTGCAACCGGTGACTCTTTCAAGTGTGGGTTTGGGGAGAGTACTCGACCTCCTATTAACCCTTTAAAAATCACAGTGGTTACTTTATTCACCGCCAAGTTTAACATAAACTCTACTTTCTGCCCACAAAGTGTATTTTTTTGTGTTTCTTATGATCCCTACAAGACATGGCGATGTTTCACAATGGGGACGGAGTGTTTACTATGCGGTACGAAATGAATCGTTTTGTTTAACACAGGTTAAATTCTTTTGTACTTAGCTGGACAAGTGGGCGAAGCCTAGGGACTCTCAGATGAAGCAGTGTCCTTTCGGAAATTTGATCCGTTGGGGGAAAAAAAGTAATTTTTCGACTTTCGGATTTAAATTGGGATGACCGTGGCAATATCAGCACAGAATTGTCAGTGCTGATGTGGCTCCCAGCCCGGACAATGTGAAGTCTTGGTTTCATACATTTTCTCTTCCAACGAAGGGTTGAGGAAGGTAACATTCAGGAGGGTTAGGGCGAAATGAAAGCGGGGGGGGGGGCAGTTAGGGAGTTGCAACCCTGTCCTCCTTCTGATACCCCCCACCTCCTTGTACCAATTACTGCAAGGATGTTATCAACCCTCCTCCCACCTTCTGTTTTTTCCGGCTTTACTTCTCCGTTTCCCTTCGCTACCGTTTCTCTCATTCTCCGTGCGAAAATCTCGTTTAGGGACCGACGCAGGGGATGAAGAGGGTAAGAGAGATGTTGAAGGGGATGTCCTTAATTACTTTCCCAATAAAATAGGAAGAGACTCTGGTCATTGTTTCCGGTGCGCTATTGTATTCCTTTGTTGAGGTATGCTAAGCTTCTTGTGTACCGCCATATCACAAAGTGGACCCCGAGAAATGTCCCCATGTCTCCGGGACTTTTTTGCATGTCGTTCTGGGACGCCTGGTAGATCAATAATTTACATCCACTTGCGGTCGGTAGACCGAATGTAGGCACTGTATGTGTGTGTGATAACAGAAGGAGTTTTTGTTTGATTGTTGTGAATTCGTTTATCTTTCACGGACAGGAAATGTGAATATTAGATCCTGAGTCCAATTATCGCCGTCTTAATGTGTCGTCCTCCAAAGCGTAATAACAGTGTACGTCCAAGAACTTAGTTTTTCAGGCTTCTGCCACGCGTATTTGAGGCTTTTACTCTTCTTTGATGTTAGGCGGCGTAGTTGTTTACTGACGTTTCGGGACAATATATTGGTCCCATCCTCAAGGGTCACATAGTCCATGCAGTTCTTGGACTGCGTTGTTCTTGAAAATGAGACTGATATGTTGGCCCGAAACGTCGGTTATCAGCTACCGACCTGCGCCTTAATATACCAGAAGGGCGACGTCCTCAGTTGCCAAGTCATCTTTATTCTCACCTTGTATGTGGGTACGAGAGTTCCAGCCATTGAGTGCACACTGAGCTGTGGAGTGTTGAGTGCCAGCGTATCTCTCTTCTGCCTGTAACAATAAATTATCCAAAACACGGATTTCAAGACTCGAAGATAACGTTGCGGAAGGGAATAAAGATTTGTCAGAGCGGCCACATATACGTACACATTATCCGTGTACTGCTGCTGTTGTTAGTGTCTATAACCAATACACGTACAGCAACAGTGGCACTTGTCACGAAATGAATCCTGTAAGAAGGGCAAGATCTTGAAGAATTGCATCTCCCGTCTTCATATTACATATAATTAAGTACGGCAGTGTTAGTTCATTTTGGGGTTGTGTGACGACACCATTAGAGTTGCATAGTATATGGGATGGTTATAACGAATCGTGGTTTAATACGTCTTTGGAATGAGGTAGTTCCGGCATGTTTGAATCCCTGCATTCACCTGGAAAGAGTCAGGAAAGCCAGGAAGGATTATAATTAATCGTGTCTTTTACATGGCCCATAATGCAGGTTGGTGTGTCAGGAAGTCAGCGCCATAGCAACGCTGCCGCAATAAAATGCTCAGTGTTAAGTGTTATTTACGAAAGTGTTTAGAACGAACCCCTGTATTTATTTTTTGTACTAAATGTACGAAGTTTAGGAATGTTGAAGAAATCGTATGTGTCGATATTTTAATTTAGTTTGTATTTCCAACATGCTCATTCCTAAGATCCATTTTAATATTATACTTGTCTCCCAAGTGTACTGTCCGAATTGAGTTTTTTCCAACCACGGTGTATTTCTTCATTACCCCAGCATGTTACATGTTGCACGCATCCGGACTTATTTATTTTTTCATTTATATTGCCCTCCCAGAGCACATGGACTGCAGTACTGAAGTATTATAAACAATTCTGTGTAAGCTTACCGTCTTCTACATGTAAACGTCGTATAGTGTGTTCAATAGCCTAAAGTTGCTGAGAATGTCAAGATGTAAGCAGAATGTTGCTCCGAAACGTTGATACTTATCTACCAATTTACACGGCGTCATATCCCAGAAGACCATAAATTTGTTTTCCGCCACTTAGTTCGTTTATGGTTGAAACTGCTAGTTTGGGTCTTAGTCAAGGGATACAGAATTTGGGTGCAACTTAGCATTGCAAATGAGTTCTGAAAGAGATGCTGATCTGTGTGGGTTAGTGTTGTCTTCTATGGTTGGCCTTTTATACTTGTACATAAGCCAGTCCCAGAGAGATCTAAATCTGACTACCGTCCATGACACGGCCCAGCGAAATGTCTCAACCACGCCATGCAGTACCTAGTTCATGACTGCTTCCCTTGTATGAAGTGCAGTCCAATAGTACATGTTGCGATATATCTCAGAATTTCACAGCACAGCAAGTCAGTCGGTAAGTTTGCTTTTATATTTACGTCGTGTTCGTCTGGGTTATGACACCGCGCTTTTCTGGTTGGTGGGGGAAAAGGTAGCGTGTTCCTTCGGAACTTTTTTGCTCATCCACAAGATTGCAACACGGTGTCACGATGCCGAAGAGCAGGATTCGTGTCTTTTCGACGATGGAAGCCTCTTGTCATGCGTTTGTCCTTATACTGAAGTACCATGGCGTGTAGACGTGGAGGTAAAGTTATTCTCAATCGTAACCTCAGGGGATGGAGTCCTCAAGTTCCGGCCGCTTTTCGCTGGGAATGAGCCGTCATTAACCGTAGGGTAAGAGGTGTGGGAGTCGGGGCGCCTCTGATCATAATGTCCAAGCAAAGAATAACTTCCTGGGCCGGCAGTCGAATTCCACGGTGTTTATGACATCTTACGCGCTCAACTGTTCTTGCTTATTACCGCACAACAAATTATCTGCTGCTCTTAGGCTGTTTCTGAGTACGTGTATGTGATATTTAGGCTATGATTTTCAGGTATTTTGCGACACTCTGGCGTTTATAGTGCAATTTACGTGAATGTCGTAAACTAAAAAATTGCGCTTGACGACCAGCAGGTGGACCGCGACTGTATTGCAGGCCCCTTCCGCCACCGAAATACCAAATTTTATCGAAATCCGTCATTACTTTGCGAGATAAAACTTTCGGACAGACGGTCGAGATCTTCCCATTGTGCTGTAGTGTATGCACTTCGTGCAAGGTACTCATCATGGCCTAACAGTTGCTGATGCTTGAGCGTTTCCGTATTTACCAATAAACAATTCGAACATGCTCTTCTCTGTTTCTTATAACAGTATCTTTCGCTTCTTACATTATGGCTTGTTAATGTTGTCAGTATTTGAACACTATCTGATTAGTTTAACAAATGAACCAGTGTAATAGCGTCTTATTATCAGAAGCTCGAGATGGAGAGAGATTTCAAGAAACGTAAGTTAAGGGGCAGATATTATTTTGTTAAAGACACTTTAATCCTCTTACACCCACTTAGTGAACATCAAGTAACGTAGGAGAGACGCGCTTGTGGTCTTGTTAACATTGTCAGCGTCTCTTTGTTATTTTGATGACCGCAGTTCTTAAGATGCCGGTAACGTAAGAATTTTAACCTCTCATTTGTACTTTGCAAATCTGCAAGAAACCGTTTGTTTTTAGCGAATCACTTTGTCTAATGATGAATGTAGTACAGTGAAATGACTGAAATATGCCTGAATGTTCACTTCTCATAATCTACTGGTATTATTTTGAACGCATTAGGTGACTGTTGGTTTATTTCTGTCTCTGTTTTATACCTTATATGTCGTTCGTTTCTCTGTATAATGCGGAAAAATGTAAAATTGTACTTGTATTCTTCGACGCAATGAAACGATAGTAATTGCGTTTTGTGAGTTTCCTTTGCAAGAAAATTTGATTTTATTTTGATTTCGTTATTACTGTAAGTTCCATTGGCGTCTCATCATGATGCGAGTGTTTCTTTGTGAGTAGAATGAACCTGTGTCTATTCATAACTTTGTAATGATTGGACATCTAGTTGTGCATAATGAAAGTTTTCATGTCCCATTTACGGTTAAAGCTGTTCCTTATGTTTATTGACACTTTTCCCTTATATCATAATAAAAACGTGAGTTTTTACAATTTTACTTATCAATGATTTATTACCAAATTCATATTCATTTGACTGACTTACTGATGTAATTAGGTAATATTCTGAGCATGTATGGAAGACAGTAGCTTGCTGTCAGCGAAATGCTGTGCCTGGCTAGTTAGCGGACTAACTTGTATATGGGAGTCTACCTGGTGGACAGAGAAATGAAGTATGGTAACGAAATTCTATACGTATATCTAGAGACCCTCAATATGTGATATTTTGGGCTGCATTGGCCTGTAGGCGGTGTTGAAGAAACGACATGCTGACAGACTAACTGTCCAAGTATCTTACTGCGCTGACTGACTCTGACAGTATTACTGAGTAAAAATTTGACTATGCAACAGTCTGAGTAGGCTTCTTGGCGGTCTAACTGGCCAGCTGTTAAGATAACGAGTCAGAGGAAAAAAATTCATCAGACACACTAAAACGCTAGTATTAAATAAATAGCTGACTCTGTATATGACTGGCTGACGAAATAACTAATTAATTCGCTAACTCCTTGGAGCAGAGTTTTCTTGAGGAGCTAATATTTTCTCATCTAGACAAGAAATTGCCCCGCATTGTATGGTCGTGTCCACCACTTATCCCTGTCCTGATTCAGGTCAATCCAGTCCACGCCCTCGCTCTCCTAGTTCTTGAACACCCTTTTTAATATTATTCTCTATCTACGCCTAGGTCTTCCAACGGGGTGTCATTGACTTAAAAAATTCCGTTTTCACAAATGTGGACACACTGTACAGCCAACTGGATTCACTCTACGCGTACATTATCACTACCATCGTTTGAAGTTCAGATGACCGTGCATCGTGATAAATTCTTATAATAAAACCAACTAGATGCACTAATTTCTCAAATTTATTTTTGGAATACAACTCTACATGTCTCGGACAGTTCCTCTGTCCACCATAAGGAGTTTTTCACTGTGCACAAAGCAAACCTGTGTGACATATACCATAGCTGTGTGTACAGTGAAAAACTCCTGATGATGGACAGAGGAACTGTCCGAGACATGTAGAGTTGTATTCCAAAAATAAATTTGAGAAATTAGTGCATCTAGTTGGTTTTATTATAAGAACGTTGCAATATACTTGCCATCGCTTTTTTCTTCTGGCATGGCCAGCTCTACTTGCCATTTTCGCGACTCTGCATTTGATAGCGCCGTTGTTACAAATGTTGAAGGTTGTCAGTAGATTCATAACATGATACATTTTATATCGAGAAGTGCGTTTAAGTTTCAGGTATATCAATAAATAATTGTTCGGTTATTATATACTTTGTTGCTTTTGCGTGCGAATTATTCGCAGGGGTACAACTAGTGTTCTTAACTTCCGGTAGCTAGAAGAGGCCTGCTGCATCTACAAGCTAACATCTTGTTCGCAGTTGTACGTCTGTCTGAGAACAGTTTATATATATTACTGTCTGAAAACAGTTTTCCTAATGTCAGTGGTGACAATGAAGGACGAGTGAACTTAACCTGGAGGAAGCCTGACTATATCGTTTTGCCGAGGCAAGAAGTGTTTCGTATGGACACGTGTATTGCCAGTTGATGGCGCTGTCATGCTTTCGCACAGACTAACGCGTGTCTAGACGAAGGCGACGCGACTGGGCGTTGTAAAAGAGGTAACACTGGTTGTCACATGGCAGGGGGAATATCTCGCCTTGATCGCTTTATATGGGTGCTTAGTGTTACGACGCTGTTACTGACACAGACAACAGGCGTCGAATTAGTGATTGGCGAAATAAAAGTTTATTTATACATTTGTCTGTTAATGTTTATTGAACGGCACCGATGGCCGTCCGAGACTCAAACCAGAATTCTCCCAGGTACAGGCTACATCGTTACCGATGCAGCATCCTTTGGTTTTGGCCACTTCATTACATTTTGTGGCATTACTTGGAGGATGGGTGAAGTCTCTTTGGCCGAACAGGTTGGTTTATATCGATCTAATTTTTATTCGGCAAGATGCAGGTTCGAATTTCAGATAGGGTATGGACTGTCTTGAAATTTTCCTGATTTTTCCGAGGCAGCTGTTGGTATAGTGCCTCAAATTAGCCATGATGCTTTCATTACGCAGCCCTTTCCAGTTCATTATTATCTGATAATCAAACAGTTGAACGCTGTATAGGTTCAGGTATTGACGGCGTCCTCGAGACTGTACACAAATAAACTTCGTGTTCATAGCTTTAGGAATAAATGATGTTATTCTGTAGCTGCATGTGTGTGAAGCTCGGCGGACAGACCATACAGAGCTATGTGTTCCAATTGTTACGTTGTATAGTGGCCAAGCTACGTCCTAGGTAACCGGGAAATCTGAGTTCGATATCCGGCGGGAGCAGAGTTCACCTTTTCCACAGAGTACAGGCGGGTTTTTGTGCCCACCCAACCTTTTGTCCGACAGGCAGTGGGAGCACTTCCCGGCTATAAAACGACTGCTGAGTGGAGCTAACTACTTACTGCTATAGTGCCGACTTTAAGAATGTATGAGGCTGTATCTCCAGTCTCTTCTGCGTCTTCATGAAATGATTCTTCGCTAAGAGCAGGGAAAACTTCTAACTGTTTTGAAATATTGAAAATTATGGGATCGACGCTCTTGTGAAACTTTGCAGTTTTGTGCGATGATTGTAGTAGGATTAGCGGGAATTGTGCAAAGAAATGGATCGCAAAATTATATTTTCGGGAAATTATAATTCCTACTAACCGCTCTTTAGGCTGTAGATTTAAGCATTTAAAGAAAAGTAGCACCTTAAGGTATTCCAGAGCTTCCTGTTCAGAGAGGCATGTTTATTTTGCAGCTGTGTGTGAAGAATGTGTATTGGCTCGCCTCAAAGTGGAAGAACTGGAACTTCTGCAGTACGAAAAAGCCAGGATTTTTATACGGAAGGTTGCCGTCACCGACTGCAAGAACGATCAGATGCAGGATACTCTGAGCGCCAGTAACCCTGCGCCGTCCGAGTGCAAAGATGATCCTGAATACCAGGTTAGTAGATTTTTCAGCAAAACTGCACCCGTATTTTTGTACACACCGTCTACCCCTGACAGTTGATAGCTGTAGGTGGATTACTCCCATGTAGTCCTTATAATTCAGCATAATGGCCTTCAGTGCGAGTCTGTGAGACAGCCCAGATAAGTACGTATTAGGCATAACAAAATTAGTAACAATACTTCTAATCGCAAGGACAGTGCGATCTACAACAGCTCTGCAGATTTAGCAGCGTAAACCTACTGTATGTACCTCTTACATGTCACGTTGTTATAGGTGGTGCGTAAAAGCAAGCGGTATACTGTGCTAGCATTAGCTCCTGTCTGATACTGAAGGACACTGATGTATGTGTTCATGGCTGTGCGTCCCTCATGGCGTCATCTCAGGTTCGGTGAAATACGCCAAGGACTTTATGAAAGTAATCGCACTGCACTTAATTGGCTGAGACATTCTGTGTTGTTATGGTAGCTTCTTGAGGTCGTATCACATCGTTCGAAGAGTACCATCATTAGATCCTGTTCTGATTAGTTAAATCTGCCTGTCGCGTTCACAACTTCTTTACTTTAGGCCCACTGTAATATCATCCCCATGTCCTACGCTTTTCAGTCTCCAAAGTGTGATTTTCCCTCCAGAGTTTCCGAACACAGTTCTTACGTGCGTGTCATTGCCGCTATGCGCGAAAAAATGAAAGATAATCAGCAGGAAAGGTAGGGTTGTTATAGAGGTTATTTGATTACGCTGTTTCTGTTACAGGGGCTAGAGTTCTTAAAATGGGGAATATGATAATTGGTCTTTAGATGCATCATACCCGTTGTGTTTTATTTACAATTAAATGTGGGGTTCTTTTGAGCCAAAACACAACTATTTTATGTTGTTTCCTTTATTTAAGCTGATGACATGTTTCGGCCCTTGCACTGGGCCATCTTCAGGTCACAAGATTTATAATTGAGGAGACTATACAGTGTGGATCAAAAATAAAATAGTGTTAATTTTATATATGATTCACACTGTATAGTCTCCTCAATTATATATCTTGTGACCTGAAGATGGCCCAGTGCAAGGGCCGAAACATGTCGTCAGCTTAAATAAAGGAAACAACACAAAATATTTGTGGTTGACTCAAAAGAACTCCTATTTAATGACAATTGGTAGTGAATATAGAAGAATTTCGTAGTTGGTGGTTACAGCCTATTTGAAGGGATTTTCGTACATTACCTGCTTAAACCGAGGAAAACCATGTAATATGTATCAACACAGTCGTTTTCTCTGTTGCTATAGACTCGTTAGTAATCACCGCGAGCTGAAGAGTCGTATAGTGTAGTAAATGTGGTCGCTTGCTCAGGACGGTGGGTGATTTATGTCACGAAATCATGTTCCAATCGGGGATAACGTTAGACATTGCTGAACTGGCGATAAAATAGATAATCTCCTACAATTAATTTCATAAGCCCGGGTTATTTTTACATAGATATCATGATCAGTAAAAATCTTTGGTAACCCCCTTTCCCCCCCTCCTGGTGGTCTGTCCCTACATCGTACAAGCCTCCACGTAGATTTATAGCCATTTCTTTTTCTGCAGCGTCCAGAATGATAAATCTAATAAGATATCAACACATTCGTATTCCCTGTGTAGTGTGGATGCTAAGTATATCTAATTTATTCGCTGGTACCTCATGAATATGAATAATAACGTTGAATTTATGTATATTTCTACTGATTTATCACGTTAAATTGCAGCAGACTCTTTTCATCTTCGTGTTATGTCAGAGACATCTTGATTCTGATAAAGCAAGCAGACATAAATATTTGACAACCCCAAAAGGACACTTATTTTAATAACAGCGTTCAGCGTTGACTTATATGAAACATTACAACATACGTAATATATTCGCGTTTTATAAAGGAGAACACCCCTCGGGCAACGTTCTGTTGTGTTCATAAAGAAAGCTCTTAAGAAAATATTTGGTACTAAGAGAGTTCATTCTTAAGTGGGAAGTGTAGGAAATTTCATATAGCGGAGCCTTCTAATTTATGAAGTTTACGTTGTGTTAAGGGGAGACGGGATAGCGTAGTCGATATAGCGACTCGCTGCGGGCTGGACGGTCCGGGGATCGAATCCCGGTGGAGGCGAGTTTTTCCGCACCCGTCCAGACAGGCTCTGGGGCCCACCCAGCCTCCTATACAATGGGTACCGGGTTTTTCTCGGGTGTTAAGCGGCTGGGTCGTGACGTTTATCACCCACCCCATCTGGCACCGAGGTCAAAGAACGAGTAGAGCTATACCTCTACTTCCCCTCTGGGCTTTCGTGGCCTGTTCTAGGGTGAACTTTACCTTTACCTTTACGTTGTGTTAAGACTACTGTCTTCTGGGATGTGTAGCTGTGTCCTTTTATATGTAGATATTAGTGTTTCGGAGGAAGCTGCTACCGTAATTTACATTTACCCTAACGATGGTCAGCAAGTTCTATAGACAGACAGCAGCTGCGTCTAATGGGTTTAACTTGACCGCCTCTGTGGTCTAGTTGTCAGAGTTTCTGGCTACATATACAGAGGTCCCGGGTTCGATCCCCGGCGCTACCAGATTTTCTGAGTAATAGTGGGTCTGGAACGGGGTCCACTCAGCCTCGTGAGGTCAATTGAGGAGCTACTTGAATGAAAAGAAAGTAGCGGCTCCAGGTCTAGAAAACAGAGATTAACGGCTGTGGGGACCCGTTGCGCTGACCACGTGACACCCCTCTATCCGCAAAAGTTGGCACTAACTTCGCCGACCGGCGGCGGC
>Ga0123352_10005804_pt1 | contig 18713 bp, 9 predicted proteins | sample TergutLab28metaG_FD_89700 | JGI IMG/M metagenome (GOLD analysis project Ga0123352, IMG submission 89700) | Labiotermes labralis P1 segment gut microbial communities from Petit-Saut dam, French Guiana - Lab288 P1 | ecosystem: Host-associated > Arthropoda: Insects > Digestive system > Gut ... | reverse complement strand
TTTTTTTACAGAAAAAAAAAAAAAAAAAAAGCAAAAGAAGAGAAAGCAAGCAGATAGAACTAAATGATTCTTTTTCCGTCTCCCTCGTATTTTATCGCTATTCCCTCATTTTTTATATTCCCTTTATGTCTCTTTCTGATTTATAGATTAAGGAATGAGCATCTTGGACTTTTAGTGCGTGGAACAGCTGCGAGAAGAAACCGAAACTATAAATGAGAAAGTCTGGATTACTTTGAGACTTGTTGCTAATGGATGTGAACAATAAATCCATAAACACTTCTGCCATGGTTAGATAATGTGGTTACAGCGTCCGTAATAATAAGGTGCTAGGGACAAGCAGCTTTCTGAGTACTTCACAACACGTCATGGAACTTAAGCGGCATATTTCAAGATCTTTGCACGTTGCGCGTGAGAAGGTTGGTTAAACAACATTGGCCATTCGGTCGCTGATTCCTTGCATTATAATACACACATGGTAAAAACGGTTCCGAACATGTTTTAACATCTACAACCAAATACACACAGTAAATTATGTAATGGTAAAGGTAAAGTGATCCCGTTACAGGCCGGTGTAACCCAGAGGGTGGGTGGAGGTATAGCTCTACTCTTCCATGACCGCGGCACTAGAAGGGAGTGAGTAGTCAGCAGCACGCCCAGGTCGCACTTTACCCCTGGGAAAGACCTGGTACACATTGTATACGAGGTTTGGTGAGCCCCAGGGTCGGTCTGGACGGGCGGAAAATCTCGTCCCCAACGGGATTCGATCCCGGACTCTCCAGCCCGTAGTCAGTAGTTATACCGACTGAGTTACCCGGTGCATAATAGTTAATTATGTATTTTCTTGAACGTATATAAAGCAAAACATTTCGATTAAGAAAACGTGCATGGAGAGCTTAATAATAACATTATATCTAAATAAAATTACCAATGCTAAGCGTTTGGTAGAAGGTTTTTTGGTGTGCAGCACTGTTCTGAATAAAACGGTGGCTGTGTTATTGTTGAAAATTTGACTTTTACTATAACTAACTTAGTTCACCCTTCACTGAAACATTCTGTCACTCAGTTGCTCAGCGATGCAGGTGGTACAGTTAAGGTCCGAAAGATATTCAACTTCATTAACATTATTTGGCTGCTGGTTATTTAGCCTAATGTTTGCCTGGCATGACACACACATAAATTTTAGTCTATGAGGCAAATATTACAGGTCTAGATGGGAATGAACATTTTTAAGATTTACACATTTCTGTATCAGAAAACAAAATGATGACGTGTGAAAATTCTGACAGACTATAAACACAATGTCAGCTTTGTGGGAAACTGTAATCTGTCACTCACTGTCATTAAAAAATAAAATATTGGACCTACATTTTACATTAGAGACATGTAAAAAAATACACATAAATAATTCTGACATTCATTATGGTAGGGACTGTTTATAGAAGTTCTTGAGATCCATATATTTCTGTATGCAATGAATTTTTTTTCTTTCGAAAGAATGATGACACAATGTGTAAGAACACTCACGACTTCTGTCAGCTGCGTCCTTCATACCGCACCGACACACTGACACTTCTCAATAGCTACAAAACCTTTAGTTGTCCTCTAGCCTTGCAAAGTCCTCCTTCTCCTTATCTGTCAATATTCTTTCGTTCCTTTTACTTTTTTCTTGCAGGACAGATTTTTTGTCTCACATGCCTTCCGCCCCATTTTTGATAACACACTGACGTTTATATTTGTTTTTCCAATGACGATGTCAGTAACTAAGTACTTACAAATCGCAGGATAATTGGATAATTACAAATAGGATAATAAATTGGGAAAGACTTAGAAGGAGCAGGTCTTGGTTAAATTTAAGGCAATATTTTGGAAGCTGACAGTAAGTACTGGAAGAACAGAAAATATCGGATGCTGATCGGTGTACCAGGCGAGATGTGAACTGAGTTCTTCACGACAATAAAGTCATACTTTACCCACCGTCCTCGATGATGTAAAGATTTGATATTCGCTTATTTTAGAATGAAAATCTTTTATTTCTAACGAGTTCAGACGCAGGTATATTAAAATTAACTTGACTAGTTTTCGAATTTCTTTTATGATTTCGTATTTTTGAAAGAACGAGACATTTCAGCAACTGGGACTGTGTCGCTCCTCACTTATAAAGATCATTTATTCGGAGGAATTGATTCGAAATTGCTGTCTCTCACAATGAACCACTGAGCCAGTAGATACGTATTCCTTTGACTGAGATTAACTCTTTACAACCCAAAAGCTTGAGTAGGTGTCCCCCAATACTTTCATCTGAAGAAAGAAACGGAACACTTTCAGCAATATTTTATCTCGCTGACTGACTCCCATAAAACCTTTAGTCTCAGAGATACTGTTGCAAAGCTGTACACTTCATGCTGCGCCTACTTAGAATTTTTTTTGAAGTTTCTTTTATATTCATCAGTATGAAAACATCTTCCGTTAAATGTTTATGTTATTTCATTTGAATTTATTCACATTCCAAACTCTTGAAAGATGGGTCTATTTTGAAATAATTTGTACTTGGAGTTTACAAGAATCAGAGTTGAAATATTTTCTGTCATAATGACGGAGTAAAGTAGATGGATAGTGTCTGAGATCAGGGCGCCTGGAAGACATTTGGGCATTAGGGAAAAGAGGTAAAAGGGAACTTCAGGTCACATTCCAGGGACCTTTATGATTTGCATTCCTTACTATATAATATTTAGATCAAATCAAACAAAACGAAATGACCGGCACATTTGGAACTTCCGAGGGAGAGGATATGAATACAGGGGGTTCATGCAGAACTCTGAGGGTAAGTGATTATTGGAAGACCTAGGCTTAATAGGGAGGATAATATTAAAATGTATTTAAAGGAATAGAATGGAACGTCGCGTGGATTGGATTGATATTGTTTTGGTTAGGGACACTTGACACGCTCTTGTTAGCACGGTAAGGAAATTATGGACTCCATGAAATTCAGCGAATTCAGTTCTAGCTATGAAAATACCAGCTTTCGAGAAGGGATTATGCCCGTGGAGTTAGTTATATATCAGGGGTTGTAAACAGGAACTAAATTCGTCCAAAACTTTAAGTGTAAATCCCTTAATACCAAATCTCTTTAAATTCGTTTGAATATATTCTTATATTTTTGTATTTATTTATTTGTTTACAAGCCAGGATGTGCAACATCAAATGCCAGAATGATAAGCGAACATTTAATTGCAATTATATGTAGAGAAGTGACTGTGTTTCGATTTGATTCACTGTCAATCAATTTGTAATGCGGCACTGAAAAGCAACGAAAATTCTGTCAAGATTTTTACTGGTAGAAATTTGAATGCGAGTCTTTTCGATAACAAAACGGGCTTGCTGACCATATGACTGTCCTGTTCGGTGATTTTAGGGATGAGAGAAGTGGACACGGACGACAGGCATGATTTTATATTTCAATGACAGCACAAAATCTTTCAAATCTAAAGAGAGTAGAAGAAAATAAATTTTTATGTCAAATATATAATATATGCTTCTTTCAGGTCAGTGTTTGAAAAAGGTTTTTTTTTAATTTTGTTAAAATGTCTACCAGCTCTAATTCTGAAGTACTCATAGCTGACTCTGTCTCAATTCGACAGACTTTTAATCCCATCCAGGTTATATTTCATTTAACTTACACCTTTCTCACTAGTATATGCTCATAGCAATATATTATATGTATTAGTTAATAACAGTAACCTGTTAATTTGCGTCATTTTATTTATTATCGCATAAAAATTGAAATATTGTTATTTTACCAATTTTGCTTAAGAAAATAATTTGGCAGAAGGAGAGAATTTGTGAAGGAGATACTTCTAAAGTAGCATATAAAGAATTTTCTGTATGTTTGTCCGTGCATCTTTGTATAAGCGTAAAGAAGAAAACCAACTAGATGCTACTGAATGCTTTATTACACTTATAATCTGCTCAACATGTTTCGGGCACTTATATGTCCATCATCAGGAGCTCGAGCTCCTGTTGATAGGCATATAAGTGCCCGAAACATGTTGAGCAGTTTATAGGTGCAATAAAGCATTCAGTGGCATCTAGTTGGTTTTCTTCTCTACGCTTAGCATACAAAGGTTTACAATATTTTAGGGGGTTTCGAATTTTAGGACTAGAATATGAACATCACTTACACGCAACAGTAACTGCAGATTAACTCTCAGGCTGCAGAATCATAACATTAAACTCCTCCTTGCTCACTCTTATTTACCGTAAAAAGAAAAATCAAGAACAAATGCGCTCCGCTGGTAATGTTGCGCATTTTATGCTTTGAAACTTGTGCAGTTGACATTGATCTTCAAAGAATAAACATGGAGTTGTCTGAAACTCTCCATATGACAGCCTGTCATAAAGATATAAAGTATCAGGTTACGAATGGATCAAATATATTGGTTTCAGTGTAAGAGAGAATCCTGTCCTCAGTCACACACCACCCGCACCACCCGCACCCTACTTCACCCACCGGTCAAACGAAAGGCTTCCTTTCTTTTTAAATTCTATTCTCACCAAGATATCGGGCGTATTATCCATGCATGATTCAACGCAGGTGGACCAAAGAAATTTTAACCGTCTTCTTTCGATGAATCGAACAATCGCAGGGGTGGCATCAAAGGAGTCTCGGTGAATACCTCTCGTCCCCATACACACACACATTCTTTGAATAAGAAACGGGTATTATTTCCACTCATATGGAGTTGAATACTATAGGCCTCAAACATCTATAGGTTCAAATTTAAATACTTAAAGAAGGGTATCTCCGTATACTGCTTCATCTTTTGTGTAAATCTTCAACCATGATTTGTCTTCATAGATTTCTAAGCTTTTCTTCCTTCTAATTTTTGATTACTTCTCTTTGTAAAGAATGTGGGATCTTGTTCCAATTTCTGGTATTCAAATGTATGTACACGTCCTCCATTGCCCTGCCATAGCAGATTTCCAATCTGTGTAGGCTTATGTCAAGCAAATCTAACACAATAATGAGCTGGATTCTCAAAATATCTTATACAGCTTCCCTCTCTAAAATATGCAATTACAAACATAGAGACATTTGTGAAAACCACAAAATGTCATTAAGTTACTAAGGATATAAAACGACAAATATGCTCAGTAGATTAACTGTCTGTCAGTGTGCGACTTCCAATTGAATATTATCAAATTTCTGTCCGTGCACGAAGTAACTTCCAAAGAAGAAGCACTGAAGGTGCCGGGAGAGCCTAATCATTGTGCAGTGACTAAGCTGTGGGCTGGAGGACCCTGGCTTTGATTTCCCACAGAGGCTAGAAGTTGTTCCACTTCTCCAAAGTGTCCGGAATGAACCTGGGCCCACCAACACTTCTATTTAATTGCTACCTTGGGTTTTTCCCGGTGGTAAAGTTTTCGGGAAATGAGGTTGTTGACTCATCTCTATCCAGTGTCGAATTTAAGAATACGTGGAAATATACTTACGTTCCTCTAATTTGCCTTAACAGCATGGACAGGAACAACTTCACTTTTCACACCTTTTTACCAAGAAGAAAAACTGATCATTCGTATGTGAATGTTGTTTGAGAATTTCAGCGAGAGATCTACTGATCAATGTTAATAAAATTCCAACCAGACGCAAGAGTATGCAGATATTTATTTACTGCAAAGTCACTCTACATGTTTCGGGAATCACAGCACCCATCATCAGGAGTACTAAAAATTGTAACCGCAGCTTCCGGTACAGGTAGTAATATTGGTAAAGCTATTTTCCTCCAACGTGGCCTGATCGGGCCACGTCGGTAGGAAGTATCTGTACCGATAATATGACCTGTGCGGGAGGCTGCGATTACAGTTTTTAGTACGCCTGTTGATGGGTGCTGTGACACCCGAAATATGTAGCGTGACTTTGCAGTAAATAAATATCTGCATACTGTTGCATCTGGTTGGATTTTGATTAACACTGAATTACGATGCACGGAACCATGAGCTTAAAATCTACTGATCAATTTATTAACGCTTGTGTCTTTGTTAATTCCAAAGAAAATTCCCCACGATTATCATAGTGTAATAGAAGATTTCCTTATACAAAAACTATCACTAAAATGTTTAAGGTTTCTTTCCTATACGAAATTATAGAAATAAAATGGCCCACAAGATAAAGCATTTAATAAATACAGATTTAAGAAAGTATTCTCTTTGGCTAGAGATGCCTGGGGTCACACAGCTCTACAAAGAAATTTCCCGCTTAATGGAAACTGGAGGTTCATTATTTTGTGTTCATGGGACCGTGCATCTTAATTCTGTGTCAATAAATATCCAACATGATGCAACTATACACAGTTTGTTTTACCTGTAAACTGGTCTACATGTTTCAGGTGGTTTCTCCGCCCATCAACAGGAGCACAAATAAATGTGTCTACAGCATCTGGTACTGGTCAACCATTGCTGCTAACTGTCGCTATCGTGGAGGATCTGAGACTCTTCTCCAGTTGACCAGTACCAGATGCTGTAAATATAGTTATTTGTGCTCCTGATGATGGGTGGAGAAACCACCCGAAACATGTAGAGCAGTTTACAGATAAAACAAACTGTGTATAGTTGCATTTTGTTGGATATTTATTGACACGTTCATCATTTTCTTTACACGTAGGCATACCTGCCACTTGCAACTCCCCACAGCTATATGAATCCAGCCCACAATCATATTTTAAACACCGTCTTTTCACTTATGCTTGAATTTACCGGATTTTGAAACTTAACAAACCTCAATTCAGTATTAATTCCTTATCCTTCTTACATTTGGAACAAATCCGGACTTTTACCTTCTGCTTTATTTGATAATACTGGTACTATCTGGCGTGATATTCTTCTTAGTACGGCTCCACAACTCTTAGTGCAGAGTTTTGGCCTTACCAACCACTTCCTTCCACCTTCCTCTCTTCTGGACAACGGTCTTCCAATTTGGCACTTTTAACCTCTGTATATCTTTTTTAACATCATTCTCCCTGCGTATCTTTGGTCTCCCCGTTGACCTCTTTGAAATGGGTTTCCAGGCGTGTATTGCTTTGACCATTCTTGTATCTTGCATTCTTTCAATATGCCCATACCATCCTAGCCTTTGCGCTCTGGCGAAGTTTATTATGTTCTCATGTTTTATTAGCTTATAAAATTCCTCGTTAGTTTTTATTCTCCAGAATCCATTTTCATAGGTTGGGCCAAATATTTTCCTCAATATTTTCCTTTCAAAAACCATTAGTCTGTTGGGCGTGATATTAACTTTTGGAAATCTCAGAAGTTCTAAAGCTACACTATAGCTATTTAAGCGTCATTTGTAATTAACACAACTTGAAATGCCTTCTGTAGAATCTCACTACGAGTAATTTAAAAATTTGTTTTTGGGTGAAGGTCTTGTAACTTACTGATAAAATGAGACGGGACTGGAGTAATTTAAGGTGGGAATAATATGATTTCCAGCTAAATTCCAATTTGTTCAAATATGTACGATTTTACACCCTCGCTTTTAAAAGAAAAAGAAGGTCAAAGAAAGTAAGAAGAGTTATCTTCTCTCTCCTTTCATTCAGTATTTTTATATCTCCCGAGAGGTTATTGGTTTCCAACTAAGGGATTTTTCTCTTCAATGGTCTTTTATATACTTCTGGTTTTTCTGCTTTCAGTAAATAGTCGTCTCGAACCCTGTCGTGAAGGTTTTGGTTGGGTACTCTCAACCAGAAGTAAAGCCTCTCTAAGATACTCATTTAAGTTGTCGTGTTTGAGAACTGTAGATATAAATTTCGACGTTGTGCTCTTCACACTGTGAAATTTTGATTTCGAATCATACAGTCCGTGATTTTCTCCTCTTTTTCGAATAATACGTAATTTTAGGGCCATATTACCCGTTAAACTGTCAACACATTTCTACTAATTTGATACAGAATAGTTTAATCCTACGATTCATCTCAGTTACAACAAAACTACGAGACGATCTTCAAATCCGTTCTTTTTGTTTTGATGTTATGAGCGTCCAGGAGAATTAGGGGATTGGAATCAAATAGAAGTATCCGTTTCTAGCATATGCTGTTAGTGTTAATGTGTGCAGCGTAAATGTAACATAAATGAAACAAAAGCACACTGCTATGTCTCAACAAGCAGATTGGTCTAGAAGAAAGCTGAGATAAATGAGAGAAAAATTAGTGACATAAAAGTAATTAAACTCAGTTAAAATTTTGGCAAGTTAATTAGTATTATTTGGATGCAGAAGGAGATGAGAGTACTTACTTACTCCATGGTGCAGAGTCCTTCTTGAGAAGCTAACTTTTTTGCAGCTAGTCAACAAATTCCCCGCATTTCACGGAACCCGAAGGTTCATTACCGCACTCACGAGCGTCCGCCACCTGTATCTATCCTGGGCCAGCCCAATCCAGTCCATATACCCACATCCCACCTCCTGGAAATCCGTCCTAATATTATTCACCCATCTACGCCTAGGTCTCCCCAGTGGTCTCTTTCCCCACCAAGACCCTATACAACCCCCTATCCTGACCCATATAAGCTACATGCCCAACCCATCTCATTCTTCTCGATTTTATCACCCGCACAATATTGGGTGATGATTACTTATTATTTAGCTCCTCTTAATGCAATCTCCTCCATTCCCCCGTTACCTCATACCTCCTAGGTCCAAATATTCTTGTCAACACCATAAACGTAACATAAAGGAAACAAAAATAATCTGCTATGTCTGAATACATAGATTGGTCTAGAAGAAAACTGAGATAAATGACTGTATGTCTACACACATACTTCTTCACCAGAATGAGAGAAAAATTAGTGATATACAAGTAATTAAACCCAGTTAAAATTTTGGCCAGTTAATTAGTATTATTTGGATGCAGAAGAAGATGAGATTAATGAGATAAATTTAGTTTGTTTTGTTGCTCTTCAGTTTAGAAGTTCAAGATTTCTCGTCTTTCATCATAAAAAGTTAATATTAAAATATACAGAGTTATATTATACATATGTGTATTATTTACCGTCTGAGCTGCCGGTCGGATGACATAACTGTCGTTGTTCTTTTACTAGCAGACGCAAGAATTTGCTCCTCCCCACTGCGTTCAGTGTTGGTCCTTGATTTGTTCAATACAAAATTCTTTCAGTTTTAATAATGCTTACTATTCCTTGTGGACGTAAAACTTGGTCTCCCACCCTAAAAAATGAATTTAGATCAAGTCCGAGAATAAGCTCCATTCGGATGATCAGATCAAGAAGTGTGAGACTGGCGTGGTATATAGCACACATAAGAGAAGCAGAAGGGGCGTAAATATTGCACTCTGAATAAATGTAGGGATACATGGATTGTGTTTTTGCTTGGGCAACGACTGTAGGCAAATTATGGGAAGATATCTTAAAATACACTTCGGCAATTCTCTTCACACTTCTTACTTTCTTTATTTGTAGTCAAATTTTGTTAGGCATTTAAAGAAGTTCCTTAAATATTCAAAAAAGCCTCAAAACTTATAATTTCTCATAAAGTTACTCCATATTATTATTATTATTATTATTATTATTGTTTTTTATTTGAAACTAAATTTGTGGCATTCAGGTACAAGAAGTGAAAAATATTTTCGTTACAAATTTTCTTTGGATGTGTTTGAAGCAGAAGCACTTGAACGGATGGAAGTCCCGCATAACCACTCCAGTGCGACCTCCAAGTTCCTAAAGAAAGCAGCAGGCAGGCAACTCGCCGGTACTTTGTTTCCGGCGGGGCGTTAAGTGCGGAGCTACCCCAAATAGGATTTGCTCTTTCAGTTCGGATTTGAAATCGATGAAACGTAAAATCCTTCGAACACCACAGTATAGAATTACCTGTAGGAAGGAAGAGAGGATAAAAATAGGATTCTCCTCGCCCAATAAGTCGGTAGCTTAACTGAATGATGGTTACTTCGGACTTGGTTTATATAAAAGAGGATAAAGACGTGATAAAAAATGTGGCTGGATAGAAATATATAACGAAAATCTGTTGATTGAATGCAATGATTTTCGTCACTAGTCCTGATAAACCCGGTATAACATTTCAGGCCAGAAGAAGAAGAAGATAAAGAGAAAGGAGGAACAGAATAAGACAGGTATCGTGAAACAAGCTACAGTTGTTGCAGTGGGGAAAAGAAAACTTAGTTTTCTGAAGGTTACCAGATAATTCCCACTCGTCCTTTTAGGACTGATAGTCTGGGACTGAAGTAAGACCTCAGCGAAATAAAGCAGTGGTTGGGAATAAACCTTTTGTCTATAGCTCATAGGAAGAAATTGAAACATTTGATCTAAGTGATGAATTATGTTGAATTCTTTATTTGGAGGTTTCTGTATGACGAAATTTGACAATGCTGAGAAGGCTGCGTGTGTGTGGAAATTTTGAAGTTATTGGTGGGGAAGTTGCAAAAGAAACATGCAATGTACGAGTAAGTTTTATACCTCAATTCCATCTACTCAACGTAAGTTTGTCTCCTTTATCGTGTCCCTGAGCACGTCAGCCTTATCGCACTGTAAGCCTGCATCCGCCTTAACAAACCATGATAGCTACTGTTCTCAGGGACACGACACAAGAAACATCCTGTATGATATTTCATTTATTAAGACCAACTAATTGCACATACTTGTCAAACCATTAAAATCACATTATCTGATTAAAATGGATTTAAAATATAATAAAATATGTGATTTTAATGGTTTGACAAGTATGTGCAATTAGTTGGTCTTAATAAATATTGTTATCACATTGCATGGTAATAAAATAAAATAAAATCCTGTATGATATTTCATTTATTATCTCAGACAGAATAAGCCTCCGTTATACAGACCAATCATGTAGTGCTGATTAACCATTTAAGGCTACGTGGTTACTTCACGTTTCTTCCAGGTTTAGCACTTACATGTCAGGCACGGTAGCACTTAAAGCATTCTGAAAAACACTATATTCGCCTAGTGGGCCCCCATCAGCACAACTGAGCTTGAAGCGAGACATTTGCGCATGCGCATTCCACAATATTACTTCCGCGTATCCACCGCTGGTTTCTAGCTAAACTTCAACAGCTCTCAATAATTTAACACTCAAAGCAAATATGTACTAATAACAGTGCCCGGCGTTTACGTCAACAATTTTATTATTGAAATGTAATTTTTAAGAAATATGCAGGTGTAGGTCGAGCGGCCTGACACTTTCTCCAGTTTCATTTTAAATTTCTGTATCTGCTTTCAATGATCAGAATAAACGTTAGTGACTAATTCATTTAAGTAACACACCAACAAATTTACATATATAGTCTTTAATAATCTAAAATTTACATTAAAAAGCTTAAACGCTCGTACATGTTCCGATCATACGATCATCCTCAGGGAGCATAAAATGTTCCTTGCTAAAGATACAGTTTAAAAACATTCAGTGATTTAAATAACTGAGTGTAACTTTAGCAAGGAACATAGTATGCTCCCTGAGGATGATCGTATGATCGAAACATGTAGGAGCGTTTTAAGTGTTTTAATGAAAATTTTGGATTATTAACCCTTTAAATGCCGAATTAAATCCCATCTGCCATTTGCTGGCATTATTAGGAGCTCACCATATTCTCCACGGTAGCAGGATAAGGGTTAAAGATTATATATGTGCATTTGTTGGTGTATTATTCAAACTACAAAATGCACGGTGCAACGATAAAGATAGTTGGTGATTAAGTTTCTTCTACGGAATTATACTGAACGAATAAATGGAAGCAGGTCTTTAAAAGTCATGATGTCATTTCTTAATATTACACTTTCTCAGAACTGATAACACACAAAACACTATATGGAATGAGATTTTAGGTCTTTTCTGTAACGTAGTCACCCATATACCGTACAGTAAAACTCGGTCTTTCGCACAAATTGAAGAACTTGATGAGGTTGAAAGTTCTTAAGGGAACATTTGGCCTAAGGAGTAGGATTTAAGAGAGGACAGGTGAAAATCTTGTAAAGATAAGTTCATAATTTTCATCCTTCACGAAACGTCATGCATCGGAAAGATGATAAATTGGTACAACATTTTTACTGGAATTACTGAAAGGCGTGAGCTACTCAAAACACCCAGGTATAAGTGGGAAGATAAAAATAATATATATATTGTAATAATGTAAAGTGAATTTATTGTAGGATACGGACTACTAGCTTCCTTTCGAGTCGCACGAATAAAATGAAGTATGAATTCCTGGAGGAATATTAGTGTTTAAATATTCTCTCCCACGGAGTTATTTTATATATATATATATATATATATTTGTGACCAGCATAGCGCAGCCACTATAGGGAATCCCTGTACGCTGGACAGTCAGGAGATCGAACTCAGTTGGATAGCGAGATTTTCCGTGCCATCCAGACCCGTCCCGAGACCCATCAACCATTCTGTAGAATGGATACTCTGTCTTCTCGGGAACAAAGCGGTCGGACCGTGGTGTTTATCACTCACTCCCTTCTATTGCCGGGTTGTAAGTGGGTTGGAGCTGTACCCCCAATTCCTTCTTCTGCCTTTTTAGGCATGTCATCGGGTGACATATTTATATAATACTAAATAGTGTACGTCAGCAAAACTACTTTATTACTCAAGGTACTTACATAGGCCATATGTTTCGACTATAGATTAGTCATCTTCAGGCCTATTTTTGTCATTTGAGTCACAAGATGCTATGCAAACTTTGGGATTCCGTCGTGTTTACATCCATGGAATACATAAAATTAAATCGTTTGTCTCAAACGGTGTGACGTGTAAATTGTGTTTACACCAGTGCGATACATAAAATTTACATATTTATGTTTGTGTGTTTGTTGACATGTACGGTCAGGATGTTTCGTTTTTTCGCGATCTAGGCAGCTGCATTGGACACACTGTTTGGGGGATCCGAAATGGTTGGTTATATTTCAGACTGTGTATAAACAACTTCACGGACCAGCGTCCTTCCAGATAAGCTAACATGTCCTCATTTAATCAAAAAATTCGCCGCATTTTACGGCACCCGAAGCTCTATACCGCGTTCACAAGAGTCTGCCAATTGCCCGTATCATAAGTCACAGCAAACCAGTCCATGACTCCCAATACCACTTCTTGAAAATACTTCTTAATATTATCAGTCCATCTATGACTATGTCTTCCAAATAGTGTCCTTCCTTCAGGTCTTTCCAGAAAAATCCTCTATGCACCTCCCCTGTCCACCATTACGTGCCACGTGCTCCACTCATTATTTGTCATAGAGCATTGAAAGCTGGTCTTGTGCGTGTATTGGACTGTAAGAAGTAGACTTTAAAGATAAGTAAGATTAGTGTTTTCCTTTAGTGAGCCCGGTAGCTCAGACGGTATAGCGACTGAAAATGGGCTGGACGGTCTGATATCGAATCCCGGTGGAGACAAGATTTTCCGCCCATCAATACCGGCCCTGGGTCCCACCCAGCCTCCTGTAAAATGGGTGCCGGGTCTTTCCCGGTGGTAAAGTGCGACTGGGCGTGCTGCTGACCGCTCACCACCTTCTAGTGCCGCAGTCATCAAAGAGTAGAGCTATGTCTTTACCCACCCTCTGGGCCACAACGGGCCTGTAACGGGATCACTTTACATTTTACCTAAGTGTTTCCCTTTAAGTGGTGAGTAAGAAAAATATGTAAAAGGTTTTGGCTGTGAATATCCTACCATAGACACACGTATTGAGTACGAAGCAGGACTGTCCACCTTGCAGGGCTAAGTTCTTTATGTAATTGTTGTTTTATCGTAAATGAAGCTTATTCTGAGAAAATGATTCTTAGAAATTAATTTAATCGTCCATTTCTCGGCAGTAATAATTACTGCAGCCGAATCAAACTCTGGCTATTACGCACAAGAAGTTTGTTTCTCAGGAAGTTAAGTTAGGTTTGTGTGTGTGTGACCGGAAGTTTTAACGAGAACTTGGTGAAGATTCTAACCGATGCCTTAAGTCTTTGAACTTGTACTAGAAACTAACTACCATCACACACATTTAGACGGTTAAAGTGACCTATATCCATATCACGTATAATTAAACGAACTGGAAACTACGAAAAAATAAAATAAAAAAATTCTTCATCCTGCTCTAAATGAAGTACTTTAAGAAAACTTTCATTCCTGTGACTAATGTTTAGTCAAATTATGGTAATGTATATAATATTTAGTCACACAAGATGCGTATTTATCAAGGTGGGACTGAGGAAATTTCCAAACTTATAGGATATTACGCCTTATAAATTAATACAGAGATGTCAAGGTTTCGGAGAAGAGTAACGTCTCTGTCTTCAGGAAGGTGCAGGTTTTGTTGTACTGCCCTGATGACGGAGGTAGCCTCGAGAACAGGTATGACAGTTTACACAGGGACACATCGCAGAGGACGGCTATGAACAGTTTGCTATTTGAAGGAACAGTGTTCAAGATATTGAACTTTGGGTCTGACTTAATTTACCTTCTACTTTTGTTATTGATTAAATTGACAGTGTTCAGAAGCTGAAGGAGAAGAGACGTGCTTGTAAAGTGACGGGTGGTTACAAATTTGAAAGCTAGTTTGAATATAATGCCTCTAGACCAAGAGGAAAGCCATGGCAATACATATGTCACAATTTTACGGACACAATTTTTGTGTTTTTTTAAATGACCAGCTACACTAGTACAGCAGAATTATCTTGAGATATTAAATCTCTGGGCTGATCAAGAAATATCTTATTTTTATTACTACTCTGGAGGAAATTTCACTGTTCGTAGTTACAACATTCCTGTACTGAAATTATCGTGACCCACTTTAACCCAGCCCGCACATCCATACACCTGTTCGTCTTTACTTTAACGTTATTCTTCCATTAACGTAAAGGTCTTCCAAGATGTCTGTTTCAGAGTAATATTCTGTTCGTATCTCTCAGGATCCTCACGAGTGCCATATCTCCGACCCATCTTTACTTCCGCAATTCTTTGACCCTAACAATTCTGGAAAAATAATACAAACTGTGAAAATCCTCTGTTTTGGAAGTTCTTCGGCTTCCTGTTTCTCCCCTTCGCACTTTTACATATTTACCTCTACGCGATTCTGAAGAATATTATGTGGTGTTTTATAGGAATGGAATATTATTAATAAAATTTCAGATATTACTAATGCGTATTATGTTGTGGAAAATGTTCAGTTGACCCTCTACTTAATTAAGCACGGCGCTACGAAGATGTATGAGAGGTGGAGGTATAACTCCATGAAATCTTTACCTCCGGGGATACAGTTCAGCTTCAAACTAAAACTACCTTACCCCTGGAGAAAGAACACCCGAGTTCAATAAATTGGAGATACGGATGGGCTCCAGAGCCGGTGTGGGTGCAAAGAAGGAGAGAAATATTTCTTCCATTTACATCAGGTTTCCTCACCAAAACTTTGCAAGCATTTCTGTTCTCGCTGTGTGTGTTACACGCTTCGTCCATAAAATCCGTCACTTAATATTTGTTCAGTTTAACTAAGTACAGTAGCAAGTTTGAAATGCCACGTGCGTGCGTAAGTGAATATCAGTTTTGAGAATTCTCTTCAGTTAATGTTCGCTACAAGCAGTGCTGTTAGGTGCACCTAAGTCACTCTTCCGCCGAATTAGTTGGCACACAGTCACTACAGTGCCTTCCCCTACGCCAAGTCCGTAAAGTAAATATTTTCCTTCACTATGAATCATTAATCAGTATCTAGCAACTGGAAATTAACGAACCTCTCTCTCTCTTTGCACCCCCCTCCCACACACACCCCGTCTTTCCATCACCACTACTTCTACCCCACTTGGTTTCCTTTGCACAAACTTACAGGTAGTTAGCTGATGCTTTGGTTGGTACAACACATTACGTCATAACTACTGGTAATAGACTGAAGGATGAAACAATAACATTTAAACCCAACAATAATCACCCTAGGGTTTGATTTATACAGTCTGATGCTTTGCAGTCCTATTGAAGTGGTGGCCAAGAAGAAAAGGTTTATTTCCTTGTTCTGAGAATGATGGTGTACGTAATGTTTGGGCGAAGTGCATACGTGAAAAGACGAACTGTTCTTTATAATACGGGCAGCTGGCTGAACTTGTGTGCGGTCCCAGACAGTCTACATAAGTCGAGGCATGATGGAGTTCAGTCAGCACACTCCGGTAGTGCCTCTCATACGTGTGCACTGTACACAGTTACACCAACACAGATGGTACAGCCTTGGGCTAATTTTCGACGGTGGCCGAAAATTTTGTTAGAGAATATTGTGACCCTTCTTTCTTCCACTTCTTCGCTTAATATTTAACAATGAAATTACAGCAATGTGAGAGCTTCATACATCTTAGAAATAATAGACACTGTATTTTCCTTTTCTTTCTCCATGGCACAACAGCCCCTAGTGGGCCAGGTTTGTCCCGTTTTCGAGGCTTCACGATCACACTCAGACACACCACGCTCGGCTGGACCAGTCTGTATGCGTGATCAGCCCGACGAAGTGCTCTCTACTTGACAAAACACAACAATAAACCGAGAAAAATATCCATGCCTTCGATGGTATTCTAACCCACAACCCCAGCAAGCAAGCGGCTGCAAGACCACGTATTAGACCGCACGGCCACTGAGATAGGCATTACGTAAAGCAAAGCAGACCCGTTACAGGCCTGGACAGGCCCAGAGGGTTCCAGGAATTTAAGGCTCCCAGATTTCGTGACAACGGCACAGGTTGGTGGTAGGTTGTCAGCCTTAGGCACCGGCAGCCTTTACCCCCAGGAAATACTCCTGGTACCCATTTCTGTTAGAGGCTGAGTCGACCCCAGGGCCATAGTGCGATCGGAAGGATTTTACGTCAATGAAAAATCCACTGACACCACCTGGGATCGAACCAGCGACCTTCCGATTTGTAGCACAGCACCTTAACCACAGTGCTACCGCGGTCCCCATGCATTAGGCAGCATTGTTAATTTATTATTTTCTTTACACATCAGACCGTGTAATTACTTCCTATGTTACTTATCAGTACGTATGTAGGTGAAAAGATCGGGGTTCGCTGAATTACCACCCTCTTTTTGAGGTGCGTAAGGTTTTCTAGATGCACCATACCAATCAAGAGTCATTGAAATATTCTTTATCTCGCTTTCTTGTAAATATAAACTTATTATGTAAAATTCCGAGTACCGTAATGTGTAAATATATGTAGCAGTGCATATAAAGCTCTCACTACTCTTAATATCTGCGGTAAACCTAGGCGAATGTTTTGCGTTATGGCTACTTTGCCCTCAAATAAAGAATGTCTGGTATCTCTTGGTTAGACGAGTATGCCTGCCCTGTCTGAAAAGGAAATATAAATCCAGCCGTCTGAAAGATTATTTTCCTCTGGGATGTAATGCCGTGCATTCTGGTATTTATACGCCTCAACAAAAGCCTGCCTTCCTACAAGGTAGAAGAATAAGTCTTGGCGAAATGTAACTAAAATTATATGGACTTCTATAAATAAGTTAACACTTTGCAGACTCCATTTATCCTGAATTACGAGTATAAAGACTCAGTTCTTAGGGCACACAAACACGTTGTCGATTATGAAAACCAGTAAGGGAATGTTATATATGGAAGTAATATTTGTTTTGAGATCCATACAGAACATAAATATTGGCGATTTTGTGTTTTCGGACGTGAAACCTGGCATTATGCAAAGTAACCACCGCATTTAAAAGGTTAACGCTTTAAATGCCGAATTAAATCGCATCTGCCATTTGCTGGCGTTATTAGTAGCTCACCATATTCTCCACGTTAGCAGGATAAGGGTTAATGAATAAATCTATAAATAATTGCCTTTTAAAGGAAATGCGCTGCAGATATTAAGGCATGTACTTAAGAGATCTGCAGCAAAGCAATTTCAATGGGTATCATTTAAAAGTTATTGATGTTTCCATCTTCTGTCCTGTGAGTTGCGAGGAGGCGTAATGTAAGTGGAATCTTTAAAATTTGACAGACTTGCCTCTGTCCTGTGAAAACTACAAGCAGATGACAGTACCGTATAAGATTCTAGAAGTATGGTGCATCTGATACATTTTGTTGGATTTATTGATGTAACTTTTGAAAGCTTGAAACTGGTGATGAATGTGTTACTTAGAGGGCTGTTTGTAAATAACCACAATACGTGAGTTTGCAAGACACAAGCAAAAATCCTACTTGAGAAAGAGTAAAGAAGAATTGTTTCGAAATGAATTTTACAGATATTATGTTGTGTAGTTTAGATGTGATTAGATTTATTATTTCAGGATAGAAAATAAATGCAAGACCTTTTGGACGTAGCAGTAACCACTTTTAATTATGTGATTCAGTTAACACAACCATATAAATTAATAGTATAGGTTAAAGCGACATGTTTCGACTTATAAAGTCATCATGAAGCTAAGCTAAAAACCATGGAGTTTTTTACAACGTGGCTGCCAGATGGCTGTGTTAGCCATCTGGGATCCCAAATGCGCGCAGCCACATTGTAAAAAAACTCCACGGTTCTTAGCTTAGCCTTACGATGACTTCACAAGTCGAAACATGTCGCTGTAACCTAAGCTATTAAACAATAGGTGTGGGTATCAGTCAATAACACAACAATATCTAAAAAAGATGTTTAATAAAGGATGAAGTAAACTACATGTTTCGGCCTAATGTGGCCATCATCAGGTTTTCATCCGAAAGT
>Ga0123352_10005802_pt1 | contig 18715 bp, 17 predicted proteins | sample TergutLab28metaG_FD_89700 | JGI IMG/M metagenome (GOLD analysis project Ga0123352, IMG submission 89700) | Labiotermes labralis P1 segment gut microbial communities from Petit-Saut dam, French Guiana - Lab288 P1 | ecosystem: Host-associated > Arthropoda: Insects > Digestive system > Gut ... | reverse complement strand
GAGCCGATTTCATAGCCATAACTTTCAAAGGGTATTTCGCCATCCGCATCAAACATCTTAAAATTTGTTTCGCCATTTACCAACGTACCAACAGTAAACTCCATGTGCGTTTTGCCCTTGCAAAATTTTTTGATTAGCGATTGTGTTTCTATGCTAAATGCTTGCATTGTAATACGCCTCCTATTTGCTATGCCTCAAAATATAAAATCGCTACATTGCTCATATCCTGCAACAGTAATGCATCTAATAAAAATTCTGATAGATCAATTATAGCAAAGTGCTATCCACAAGGCAAGGGCTAGGCAAAACAAAAGCAAGTCCCTTATTAGGGTTCGTAGCGGTACGAACCCTAATAAGGGACTTGCACTGGTGGGGGAGGACGGATTCGAACCATCGAAGTCACTGACAACAGATTTACAGTCTGCCCCCTTTGGCCACTCGGGAACTCCCCCTTGGAGTTGGTGGGCGGACTTGAGCATTCGCTTGTCCACCAGCCAAAATTTGTACTTGAATAGTGTACCACGCTTATAGTCTATCGTCAAGCCTTTTTTTCGTGTATCGCTTGCCATGCCAAAGAGGGAATGGCAGCAGGGGGTACACCCTGTATTGTAATGAAAAACAAAAACCGCTCGAACCCTTGCGGATTCAGCGATTTTCGTGGAGCTGGTGGACGGACTTGAACCCCCGACCTGCTGATTACAAAGTGTGAATCGCTTGAAAACACAGGGTTTTTCTGGTGGTACGCAGTCTATCCTGTTAGTGTTTTCAATGACGCTTTGTCTAACCAGTCTACCTCATAAACATTTGTTCCAATGTCATTGTGGTATAATTGTGGTACGGTTCATGTCCTATCTTAAACCAGTGCGCACGTCCAGTGCTTGAATAGTTTAACATTTCTAGGGTTCAGTGTCAAGAGTTTTGAACTAGACATTTACTACTTACACCCAAACTCTCCACGCCTACGTCCTTTTCCCACAACCACATCTTAATTTATGCCCTCTATACTATGCCATCAATTGTTATTAAAATAACCGATCCAAGCAATGAATAGGGTCGATTTAGTATTGATTGTGGGGGCATTTTTTGATATAATATAAGGGTAAATAGGCAGTTGCAAAAGGGGTGATTTCAAACGGAACAGATTTACATTGCAACGGCAGTCATTAACTGCAAAGAGCTACACGCACAATCAAACAAGAAACGAACACAGCTATTACAGAAGATTATAGAAGCCAACACAAGCGCAGACATTATACTTCTTCCCGCTGGCTACTACGATAATAGAAGAATGACAAAAAGAAGCCTTCGCTCTCTTGCAAAGAATGTAATCCGCATTCTAAAGAGGATGGGGGCTTCTTCTATTGTCTGCGTTGGGGTTGATTGTCGAGGGGGCAAAGATCAGCTTGCATATGCGATCAGCGCACAGGGCATCATTGCGGCGGGGCGCAAATTCTACCCAACTAAAGATGAACAAGGAATAATCACAACGGCAACGGACTTTCTATCGAAAGAAAACGGCATGGAGCGCATTTTTCAAGTAAAGGGACTTAATTGCTACATGGCGGTTTGTTATGACGGCTTCGGCGTTCGACACTTGAACACAGAGAATCCCGGCGTTGATATTTTTCTAAATCTGGTGCATTGCTTTTATGAAAAGGGCAAAGGCAATTCGGGTGACGTGTACTTTGCTCGAAAGGGCTTTGCAGGGGCTTCTATGCACTGGGGGTGTCCTGTATTCGGTGCGGCGGTGTTCTTCGGGCGTGAGATGTCTGAGAGGTGGCTTACAGGCGTACTCTATTCTGGCTCAAAGAGTGTACAGACGTTTAAGTATGCGGATAATGAGATGACATGGACGGAGCGGGTCGAGGTTGCGGAAGGTATAGAGACGGCTGTCATACACAGGTACACAGTCACAAGATGATTCCTCAAATTTTCATAATTCATACTTTTGGTATCAACGCATTGACTTAAAGGGAATGTGTCGTTATAATTAGTATGTATATCAATACTGAAAGTACAGAATGGGATTATTTTGTTGGGAGAGTGTACAGATGATATTTGTATTAGTTCTGCTCATTTTGAGCGGTCTGGGGCTTTGGAAGCTACTTAGTAAAACAGGCGGGACAAAAAGCGCAAAAAGCCAAAAGTGGCTGTTACCAATATCATTGTGCATATTTTTATTAGCCGCTTGCTCGCCCGAAGCACCTCCAGAGGAACCAGAAGAACCAGAGCCACCTACATTTGCGGAAATAGTCGCTGAACTTAGTACCGATGTAGAAGCCGAAATAAGTCACTTTGAACGTGTTAAGGCTATAGGCATATCAGAGGACGAGCAAAGGGACGGTTATGTGATCGTCAACGTGGATTTGTATTTGGCAATCTGGGAAGATAGAAATGCCTCTTATTTTGCTGATGACTTAGAAAGCGTACTCCCGATTATCCAAAATGCTCTTGCAGTGTATGATGTTCCACTTTCAAGAATAGAATTTCTTGCAATGACCAGAGATGATTTGATTGACCCTGACGGAGTGATTCGGTGGGTTAGTGTGAATGGCGAAATGGGTCTATATTCTGATTTGTCATGGGAGCGGAACACTCTCCTTGATAATGTTCTATGGAACGAACTACCCAGACGTTTGATAGAGCATGTTGAGAATATGGAAATTACTTTAATGACACCGGGAGGCTATCGCACAGGCATATATACTGGGGATATTTTCGAGGGAGTTCCAAACGGAAATGGTGTGTTTACTTCACGTAACCCGGAAGGTATCGACTGGACATACACAGGAGCGTTTCGGGACGGTTTCTTCCATGGTGATGGAGTACAAGAGTGGGATTCTGGCGCACGGCGAGAGGGAACTTTTCTATACGGAGATTTGCATGGTGGAAGTGTTTATTACGATGATGGGACGCTTATATACCACGTTGAAAGCGGAGAATGGACTAGAGTGGGTTAATAAGCATACTTATTCTTTTCATAATAAAAAGTCGGAGGCGGTCAAATGGATATTCACAAACACATAAAGGCAATACGGTCACTTATCGGCAAAGAAAATCCCAACGCTCTACAAGAGCCGATTGACACGCTCATTGAGTATGTCCACGAAAATGTTTCTATGCTCCTTGAGCCTAAAAATAAACAGTTAAGGCAACAGATAGCGGATTGTTTCTACCTTAGCGGTCAGCAAAAGCTTGCCTTGTTGCCAGATGCAAGTAACGCCTATTATTGGCTGGCGTTTTCCAGCTTCTTAAATGATGATGTACAAGCTCTGTGCCAAAATGTGACTTCACTTATTCGTGAAGATAGCAAGAGCGGCAAAAGCGCATACACGGACGCTGACCTTCTAAATATTTTCTTTTTGAACGCTACTCTTTCAGACAACGCAATACAAAAATATCTTGATACTGTGGCAAAAGCCATTGAAAACCATTACCCCGAAACAGCGGCGGCATACTTCCTAAAAGCCAACGACAAAAACCTTGACGATGAACAAGCATTGGATTATCTTTCTAAAGCGATTGATTTTGATAAAAGCTTTACGTTTGCCTTTCTTGCCATCGCCTCAATTTATCAGAGCAAAAAGAATTGGAAAAATGCTATTGTATATCTCAATAAGTGGATTAACCTTACTGTATCAAATTCAGAGATATACTCCAAGTTTGGCTTATCTCCCGCAGAGGTATATTTTGACCTTGCTGTTTGCTATGGGAAGCTCAAAGATTATGAGAATGAGATTGCTTCATATAAAAAGTGTTTGGAGTTAGAACCCCTATTCCCCTTTGCCATGAACAACCTCGGTTATGCTTACGAAAAGGCAAAAGATTATGACAATGCGCTGGCATGTTTCCAAAAATCCATGCAGACAGGCAGAGATGAAAACTACCCATACCGCAATACATTCCGATTACTTAAAAAGCTGAAACGATATGATGAAGCGGTTGCATTTGGGGAAGCCAACAGTAAAAGACTTCCGAAGTCAGTTCAAAATGAGATTGAACAACTACGGGAAATTAAAAGCGTAGATATACCACAAGTAGATATACCACAACAGGAATTACAATCACCCGCAGAGGATGAAGCTGATGCCACCCCAGAGCCGCCAATCAAAAGACCGCCTTCTGGAATAACAGCCAATGCCTTTGCGACCGAAGCTCGCCTTGAAGATGAAATAGAAGACCGCCTAAACAAAGGCTTGCCATTCTTCGATCTGCCGCTAACGGTATATGACGGCGATGATGGATATGGCAGGCAATATATGATCCCCGCAATCGGGCGGCTTGACTTGCTCGCCGTGCATACGGAAACAAATGACTTCTATGTTCTCGAACTCAAAAGAGGTCTTGGCGATGATGAAGTTGTCGGGCAAGTGTCCCGTTACATGGGATGGATTAAACAAAATCTTGCGGCTGATGGTCAAAATGTTTATGGTATCATATGTACAGCTGGGGCTTCTGACAGACTGAAATATGCCGCCGCCGCTAATCCGAATATATCTGTTTTTAACTATAGTGTGAATTTTTCACTCGCTTGATGCCAGACAGTACGAGCAGACAGCCTATCATGTTAAAGGTTACTTTTGCATGGTGGGCTGTTTTCTATTGTGTCTATATAGTTCGCTGTTGCCGTGTTTGACTAGGCGGTCAGTAACCGAAATTGTTAGAGTGGGGACTAGGATCAAACACTATACCTAGAAAATATTGCGATAATTTAGCGGTTACAAAATTCGATGTATACCATATATTGTGTTTTTGGAAATATCAGCGCACTATTATTACACCGTGGGTGTGATGTGCAAGGCATATTATGGTTAAATTTAGCGGCTACATTTTCACCTTACCATGTTTACACAATTTCTAGTAAATTCCCAAACACATTTAGCGGTTACATTTTCGCATTACCATGTTTACATACTTTTTATCTAGTCCCCAAAGACAATCCCACTGCCATTTCGCCATTCTCTTCCCCGCATCTTCCCTACTTCAAACTGTTCCGAAAATATCCTACTTGGCGCACTGCTTCATGGTGGGCGAGTGCGTTAAAGGGTGGGGTCGGTTTGTTGAGTAACGTCCTCTGCCGTTTTGGTCATGGAACAGGGGACTATACTTTCAGACGCAAGCCATATACTTTGTGTGGCTCGAAAAATAATGTCTTGTAGTATACCATGCGCTACAAGGGGTTGTTTTTATGAATACATTATCACAGGCGCATAAACCTTATGTAGTCGATAACAATAGAATCGGCGGCATCATTCGGGACGCTCGTAGAATTAAAGGAATGACACAGGAGCAACTAGCGGAAGCGGTTGATATTACTCCTGCGTTCATTGGTCACATAGAGCGGGGCGGTAGGTCGTTGTCACTTACTAGCCTTGTAGGTATTGCCAACGTATTAGACATTCCCATGTCCTACTTCTTTGCGGATGAAGACATTACCCCAGACCAGAAGACCATGACCGCCTTTGCTCAGTTAATCGAGGGGCGGTCTGATGAAACGAAACAGGCGGCACTAGAGATTATCCGTACCGCCCTAAACTATTTAGATTGATATAGTATCTATCTCTGCCTTTAGTTGCTCTACCGTCCAATTATCCGCTACCGCTTTGTCTCTGATCTCTTTTGCTTGCGTTGTCCATGTCTTAAATTGATCTGGCGTTATTATACCGTTGCGTTTCCGTGAGTGAAACCGGCGGTATATTTTATTGTATTCTGACAACACAGGGCTTTCCGCAACCTTCTCTTTAAAAAGGTTAGTTGCGCCGATTTGTCGGCAAGTGCGCTTTGCGTTGCCTAATGGCGGAAGGTCACAATATTTGGTGTCGTACTCCCCTTTAAGGATAAAGTAGCGGGCACAATTTTTGCATTTGCGGACAAGTATCCCAAGCTGTGCCATTCTCATAAATTCAAGATAGCAGATTGTTGCCAGATCTGAAACAGTATATACTTCGACCAGAGAAAACTGTTCGCCTATCTTTTTAGGGCGATACTCTAGCGAAATCTTAACACCTGATGCGTCAAAATCTCGGAGACCTAGAGTAACCACCTCATCAGGCATAGCTCCGACCCACCCTGTCTGTTTTTGGTCAGGACGGTTCCTAAGATATAACTTCACACTGGGTTGCATACGCATATCTTCAGCAATCGCAGCCTCTCTGTCTATATTTTTATCACGGGGGGCATAAATGGGCTTTTTCATAGACAGCAGAATCTTCTGTACTAGGTTTTTATATTGATTCTGTATCTCTATAAGTGCTTCTCTAGCGGTTGAGAACGACTTAATGTATGGGTGATCGTCATCTATATTATCAATATCCATTTCAACAAACGATAACAGTGCCGCACCAATGTCATCAGTTTTCCCTGCCAGAGTGATTTTCCTATTTTCGTTGTCGATCTGCATCTCTATTGCCGACATGGTATATCCACCTTTCTATTATGAAATCCATATAAATCATATTATACATTGGCGAAAAAATCAAGTGCAAAAAACCGAAATAGAAATTTTTGAAATTTATTATAGAAAACCCTTGACACTCTGTCGTCTGTGTGCTATTATTTCTATAATGGCAAATAAAGTTATTAATTATTCCTTATATGAGCGAGAAAGGAGGTGCAAACATGGCTGTGAAGCTAAAGCCCCCAAAGAAGAAACACAAGGTAGAACAAAACGCAAAACACACGGCAGAGAACAAAGCAAAGCCCAAACTCAATCGGCGCAGGAACTTTGAAGACTACCCTGTTATGTTAGACGCAAGCAACATCCAAGCTATCTTGCGCATTTCAAGGGCAAATGTGTATAAGCTGATTAACTCAGGAGCATTCCCAACGCTTAACATTGGGAAGCGTATTCTAGTAGAGCGGGATGATCTCGTTAGCTGGATACGAGCAAACAAAGCGAACTAGCATTACTTAAAGCGACACTAACAGCAGAAAGAGAGGTTTACTTACTATGGCAAAGAAGAGGGCAAAAGGTGAGGGCTTGCTTCGGCAACGTTCAAACGGTTTGTGGGAAGCTAGGGTTATGACTGGCTATAAGACACGGAGCGTATACGCAAAGACACAAGAAGAGGTCATAAAGAAGCGGGATAAGCTTTTGCAAGAACTCAAAAGCGGTATAAATGTTGATGACAACATTACTGCGGGTGACTGGCTTTTAGTTTGGTTGAAAGACTATAAGCTCGGTTTCGTGAAGCAAAAGTCATATCAAGGGTATGAGATCAATGTGCGTGTACACCTTTTGCCCTCACTTAAAAAGATCAAGTTGAGAGAGTTGCGGAGATACCATGTGCAACAACTGTTAAATGACAAAACAAAAGCTGGTCTTTCTACAAATACAGTTTCCTACATTCGGCGCACACTGCACAACGCATTAAATCAAGCGGTGATAAATGAGTTAGTCCCTCATAATGTCGCTTCTGGGGTCAAGGTGCAGAGCGGGAAAAAGAAGGAACGGCGCATATTGACGCTACATGAGCAAGAAGCATTGTTACAAGCATTAAAAGGTGAAGATCGGGGGTTCATGGTGGAACTTGCTTTGTTTACTGGCTTGCGGTGCGGAGAGCTTCTAGGATTGCGCTGGCGTGATTTTGATAAACACGCAAAAACAATCACGGTGCGTCAAACGGTTCAGCGTCTCTATGGCGAAAATGGAAAAACAAGCTTAGTGATCGTTGACACGCCCAAGACGGAGACAAGTCATCGGACAATCCCATTATTAGGTGATCTTGCAGACAGATTGCATCGGCATCGCAAGAGACAGCTAAAAATGCGGGAGTGTGCGGGTGACAACTGGATAGAGCATGACCTACTTTTCGCTACGGAGATTGGAACGCCCATAGATTCAAGCAATTTTTCAAGTTTTCTTTCGAGTATGTCTGCCAAGGCGGGCATAGATCGTGTGAACATTCACGCTCTGCGCCATGCGTTTGCTACACGGGCATTGGAGCAAGGGATAGAGTTAAAAGTAGTCTCTGAAATATTGGGGCATAGCGGAATACAAATTACTGCCGATATTTATAGTCATGTCTCACTGGAACACAAAAAAGATCAGATGCAGAAGATGAATAAACTTCTCACGAATAAAGGCGGTAAAAAGCCATGTTTGAAAAAGAAATCTTAGAGGGCTTTAGAGCGCAATATAAATGCGCTCTGCTCTCGAAGCTAAAAACAACAGATGGTAGCTATCGGAAGTTGCTGGAAGAGCGCACACGGTGCAGTGTAGATGTGCTCACGCTGACGCAGGGTGACGCTACGCTTAATCAGCTTGTGCAGGGCTATATAGACAGCGTGAATGATGTTCACGACAAAGAAACAGATGTTTTGTATCTGCAAGGTGTCAAGGATTGCCTGGGAGTGTTAAAGCTCTTGGGCGCATTATGAAAGGGGGCGGTATTTTATGATAAAGTTCGTTCAAGTCAAGGAGAGGAAGGAACAAAGAAGGAAATATGGATATACTTCCATATCTAACTACATCTTCAAGGAGACAAAACTATCACTAAAGGCAAAAGGGCTTTTCGTGTTAGTAATGAGCTTGCACCCTAAAAAGTGGAAATTTTCAATTAAAGGGTTAGCAACACGGAGCAAAGATGGAGAAGATTCTATAAGAGCCGCTCTCAAGGAACTAGAAGAACATGGCTTTTTAATTGTAGATAGAACCCCGGTTAAAGGACGATTTAATGCAATATACACTTTTTATGAGCGACCTCTCCAAAGCGATTCCCTCGTAACGGAAGAGCCCATGCGGAAAAAACCCAGACTGGGTAAATCCAAACGGGAGAATCCCGCACAATTAAATACTAATGAAGTAAATACTAATGAATTAAGCACTAACGTAGGTAAACCTAAATTAAAGAACAATCCATCTATCGGGCAGGATGGATTGATAGGTTCTTCTTCTTCAAAAGGCACTCCTAGTAAGGGCAAAAAATTAAAGCCCCCAAAGCCAAAAGAGGTTGTGCATTCTACTCGCCATGAAGATTTGATTGCAGAGATTAGAGCTCAAATAGGGTATGATGACTTTATCAACGATGCACAAGCTCTGGCAAATAAGTATGATCGAGAATCCGGCTGTCAGACGGCAAGGGCAATCTTGGTAGTGAGAACAGCACAGACCGAGCTTGACTATATTGTCAATGTAATCGCTGATGTTCTTCTGCAAAAATCAAACGCAACGAGAGTGAATGGGAGGAATATGCCCACATCTATTGTGCAAGATGTTTTTCGGAAGGTAAATTCGGTACACGTTCAATCTGTAAGGGCTCGTCTAGGAACAGAGATAAGTTCTCAAGAAAGGTCTAGGCCAACAAACATAAAGAACTTAAACTTGTATTTGATAACCGCTCTTTACAATGAAGTTGAGAACCCCAAACCTTGATTCCCTAGCCAGACTATGCTATACTTTAGGCAAGAACATACACCAGCCCGAAAGCAGAGGTGACGGCTTATGGACAAAGTGAAATACTGGCTCGACCTTGCGAAAGAGGATATAGACGTGGCGCAGGTTTTATTAACCAGCGAGAAACTCTTGCATTTCGGTTTTATGTGCCACCTTGCAGTAGAAAAGGCATTAAAGGCTCGGATAGAAAGTGTTGGAGATTCCCCGCCCAAAATCCATAACCTAATTCGGCTTGCAGAGTTGGGCGGCATTTTAGGTGTGTTGACCGAAGAACAATCCGACTTGCTCGATGTATTAAACCCTCTACAGATCGAAGCACGTTATCCAGCGTATAAACAGCAGATTGAGTTAATACTAACACCAGACCGATGTAATGCGCTCATGCGGCAGACAAAGGAGCTTGTGACATGGATAGAGCAACAGCTTTAGAAAACGCCACTGCATACGCCGAAGAGGTACGCAAGGCGTTAAACCCCTATAGCATCGTCCTCTACGGCTCATACGCTAAGAATAGTGCCACAGAGAACAGCGACATTGACATTGCCGTTATCTTTGACGGCTACACAGGGGATTGGCTCAAAGATTCTGCCTTGTTGTGGAAGCTAACAAGAAGCGTCAGCACGGTTATAGAACCCATCTTGCTCGACCGCACACAAGACCCCAGCGGCTTCGTTGAGGAAGTGGTCAGAACAGGTGAGGTGCTGTACACGCTCAAAGACAGTGCATAGGCATGACGCTCTCTGATATAACAGGGGGCGTTTCCTTTTGATCGTTATCTAAAGACTCTGGTTAGTTATGTACATTTCAGTCCATGCAATAGCAAACAGTATCACAGGCATAAAAATAGACGCTCTCTAGCGTCAACAAGGGAGCGTCTGATCTCTGGTTGTGGTATGGCAAGTGGTACAATCGTTCTTGGATGGACAGCACCAAAAAACAAAAACCGCTCGAACCCTTGCGGATTCAGCGATTTTCGTGGAGCTGGTGGACGGACTTGAACCCCCGACCTGCTGATTACAAATCAGCTGCTCTACCAACTGAGCTACACCAGCGCATTACCGGTTTGCAGCAAGTGCGTGTATGCCTTGCAATTCCTAGAGAAACGCCCCTATTATAATCAAACTAAATTGGTTGCAAATAGGATTTTTAAGCACTTTGCAAAGGTGATTGTACCATACAAGCCCTAATGTGTCAAGTGCTTTACACAGCCTTTTGTTCGCCCAAAAAATGGCGCAGAAAAATTCTTTGCAAAAAACCCTTGACAACCACACTTTACTCGTGCTATAGTTAATCACATAACCAACTAACCAGCGAACACAGGAGGACATGCCATGCAATTAAACTTCAACGATGACCGCCCTATCTTCCTCCAGATTGCCGAGGGCATTGAGGACGGCATCTTAGTGGGTGCGTTTCCCGAGGAGGGGCAGATCCCTTCCACTACGGAGATTTCCATGACCTACAAAATCAACCCTGCCACGGCCTTAAAGGGCGTGAGCCGTCTGGCGGAAGAAGGGATTCTCTACAAGCGGCGGGGGCTGGGCATGTTTGTGGCGAAGGGGGCTGTATCAAAAGTGAAGGAAAAACGAAAGGCCGCATTTTTAGACCAATACGTGGCAGGGCTGATTCAAGAAGCCAAACGGCTGGGCCTGACACTGGGGGAAACCATGGAGTTAATTGAAAGGAGCTATCACCATGAACAAGATTGAGTTGACCGGCACATACAAGTCGTTCGGCACGGTACAGGCTGTAAAAGACGTGAGCATGACACTGGAGCCGGGTAAAATTTATGGCTTATTAGGCCGAAACGGAGCGGGGAAGTCTACGCTACTCAATATGATTACCGGTCGGGTGTTCCCCGATGCGGGCACCATCACGGTAGACGGTGAGGGTGTCATTGAAAATGACCGGGCCTTGGGGAAAATTTATCTGATGGGCGAGAGCAAGTACTACCCGGATGGAATGCGGCTCAAAGAGGCGTACCACTGGGCGGCTAAGTTTTACCCCGACTTCGATTTAGAAAACGCATACTATCTGGCGAAACAGTTTGGCTTAAATACACGGAAAAAGTTCAAAGAGCTTTCCACCGGGATGAGCACCATGTTCCGCCTGTCCGTGGCACTATCCACCGGAGCGCCGTATATTTTTTTGGATGAGCCGGTGCTGGGGTTAGACGCCGTCCATCGGGATATGTTTTACCGTCTGCTGGTCGAACAGTTCGAGCGGCACCCAGCCTGCTATGTGATATCGACCCATTTGATTGAAGAGGTTACAGGGCTGTTAGAAGAGGTGTATATCATTCGGGGCGGGGAATTGTTACTTCATGAGAGCACTGAAGGACTTCTCGCCCGTGGTTATACCGCCACCGGCCCGGTCTCGGTGATTGACGACTTTATTGTTGGGCGTACCTGTATCGGGTCAGACAGCTTGGGCGGGTTAAAGTCAGCCTATCTGCTAGAGCCAGTAGAGACTGCCCAAATCCCGGAGGGGGTAGAGGTGTCGAAACTAAACCTGCAACAATTATTTGTCCAACTGACCAAAGAACAAGGGGGTATTGTGTGATGTTATTGAGAAAACCAGTCATTGAGTACTATATGCGAGGCACATTGAAAGCATTTCTATGGTTTATCGGCATTTTCGTGGCCATCACGATTGTGTCTACACTTGGCATCGCTGCGGTTTCTGTCAATGCGGGCGGCACCTTTGTCAACGGGCAAGAACTTGCGTTCCCCATCTTTTTCGGTATCGCCATGATGAGTGATTTTACGGCGGAGCTCCATTTCATGTTCCAACATGGTGTCTCTCGCCGGTCAACGTTTGTTGGCTTTGTGACGAGCATGCTCATCATGAGTGCGCTTTTTGCAGTAATATTGTTCGGGCTCAACCATCTGTTTACCTTCTTGAGCGATCTAACAGGGGTGCTGGACGCACAGGTCATGATGCAGAGTATGTTTGGCGGCTACCTCGAAGGGATTGGCGCTGTGCCCGGCGCATTGGTGACCATATTGTTTAGCTGGACAATGATCCTCTCCGCCGGGATCGTGGGGTATTTCATCGCAATCTTATTTTATCGGCTGGACAAAGTGGGCAAAAGTGTCCTTGTGGCTGTGGCAATTGCTGTCCCCATCTCCGCACCTTTGCTCAACCACCTTACCGGCGGCCGGATCTGGCAAGCTGTCCTATGGGTGAGAGACCGCTTTTTCGGTACAGGCCCGGTGCCGAATCCGTTGAACGGTGTGGGTGTGTTTGCGATTGTGACTGCCGTGGGGTTGGCAGGATGCTGGTTGTTGATTCGGCGGATTAAGTTGAAGAAGGTATAGGGGTGAAAACCTCGTCACACTACCGGCAGGAGAACCGCTTTCTGTGAACGAGTTACCGCCTTCGCAAAAAAAGCCGACTGTCTTTGTGACAGTCGGCTTTGCCGCTTTTTGCTAGGATGGTATATCTCTAGTCCTGTATATGGTCTAACCCTGTAAACATCGCCCAAAGCTGCTCCGCCGATGTGTCCCGTGTGGTGACACGCACCAAAATATCCCCGAACAGCACGCCAAATTCCATCTCATCAGTCGGAACATATCCAAAGGGTTCATCTGTCAATGACCCGCACATAATTTGACGGGGTAGGTCTCTTTGATGCAACCGTGCCTGCACCAACTCTAGGGTCAGTTCTTCCGCTAAAAATACGGGGCGGAACATTGTATCGGTAATCATTGGTTCATAGTGTTGCCACATCGTTTCTACATACGGCACAAGACCCCAGTTGTAAAGCTCTGGGGCACCCGCTGATACAATACGCTCTAAATCAGCCTCTGTAACCCTAGAAATCTCCCACCACACCGTACCGCCTTGCCAAAAAAGTTGGTCAAAGGGCCACAGGGGCTTTCCTTCGTGCTCCGTGGCCCAACGCTGATATATGGCGCGGAAACGGTCATAGTCCAACGGCGCTTCCCACTCTAACAACAAATAATCGTCGTGTTGCCCCACCCATCTACTGGCAAAATTAAAAGTGAGTTCTTCCGGGGTATTGTTCGGCACAAAGGCACCAAAATCCGGGTCAAGCCGAGCTTCTTCTAAGCTGGGAGACTCTCTGCGGAGCTCCGGCAAATCTGGGTCTAATAGCACATGGATACCCGCCGTGCCACCTTGAATCAGTTGTGCTACCATTGTTGTCATCTGTGTTTGGGCGCGTATTTTGTCCTCACCTTGTAACTCCACACGGTATAAAAAGTCATCTAGCATAAACTCAGCCTCAAGGAATACTGTCGTGAAGCTGTCGTGTTCTACAAATACCGTGACCGCAACGCCATACATATCCGAAACGATTGGCGCACGCGCTCTCTCCCAAATTACACAGTCCTCCAATCGTCCCGGCCCAATCCGAATGCGGAAAAAAGGGGGATGGTCTTTTGGTACATCCGGGTCGCACCCGTAAAAGGTAAGTGTGGTTGCCTCCACTTCAACCAAAGCACCGTCCAAATAAAATGCCCTTCCCCAAAGGGGAATCTCCACATCGGGAAACACCGCATATAGTTCCGTCTCATCAAGGTCAAAGATAAAATCAATGCCCCGGTCGGCATGGCTCGACTGCCGTCCTTCGGTGAGGTTGAAATATAACATGTTTGGTGTTTCTGCATCCTCCGGCTCAATCCCGTACCCCGGCAGGCCAGCGTAAGGCTGTGCCGGTTCCGGCGGCGCAAGAAGCCCCGGAACAAACCAAGCACCCAACAGCAACACCAAAAAACTCGCCGCAATTCCTCCATACTGAAGCCCTCGCCGTGTTCGTGCAGGCGGTTTTTCCTTGAGCCGCACCATAATATTGGCATGTGCTTCGGGGGTGATAGATAGTTGATCCATATATTCGCAATAGTCCTTCATGCCTGCTCTCCTTCCAAACAGCTTTTTAGCATCCTCCTGGCACGGGTGAGTTGCTGTCGTACGGCAGACTCTGTTTGCCCTGTCATCTCTGCAATTTCTTTTGTGGCATACTCTTCATAATAAAACAGGTGGATTACCGTTCTATATTTTGCCGGAAGAGAGGCAACGGTTTCCATCAAATGTAATTGCCCTTCATGCGCTGCTGGATAGATGTCTAACAGCGGAACGGTCTTTTTCCACCAATGTAGGCGGAGTCGGCTTCTGCTCCGGTTTACCGTCACTTTAATCAGCCACGCCTTTTCGTGTTCAGGCGACTGAAGCTCCGGTTGCTTTTCCAACATCTTCAGAAAAACATCCTGTACAACCTCTTCCGCTTCGGACACGCTCCCTGTCACGGCAACGGCAGTCCGAAACAGCATATCCTCATGCCGTCTGACGATTTCCTCCATCCAATCCACCGGCCGGTCGGATTGATTCCTCACAGAAACTCACCCCCCTTTGCTTTCTATACGCCTCAGCAAGACAAAATGCGACAACAGGGCCAAAACTTTTTTTACTAGAAGGTCGTGCCTCCATACGCCCGCACAAACGCCATGGCTTGATCCGTCACTGGGGCGTCCCCCGCCAGCTTCACTTGTATTGCCGGCGTGTCCCCCGCCAAAATCTTCACCCGGCCCGCAAAGCCCGGCAGGGCGTAAACGGCAGAGACTTGCTCTAGGCGAAACGCCTCCGGCAAAAAGGTTAATTTGAGCGTCCTGTCCTTTTGGGTAATTTCTGTAATCCCCACCGCCGATGCCTCGCCCCGGAGCCTTGCTACTTGTATAAGGGTAAGCATACTCTTCGGCGGCTCGCCGTAGCGGTCGATGAGTTCATCAATCACATCGGCGGCATCTTCTTCTGTACGAATATGGGCGATGCGGCGGTAAAGGTCCATCCGGGCCTCCGGTGCGGCGACATAGCCTGCGGGAATATTGGCATCTACTGCGAGATCGGCGGCACACTCGGCCCGGACGGAGACGGGTTCTCCCTTGGCCTCTAACACCGCCTCGTTTAAGAGTTTGAGGTACATGTCGTACCCCACGCTGACCATGTGACCGGATTGCTCTCTGCCTAGTAGATTCCCCGCACCCCGAATTTCTAGGTCCCGCAGGGCAATCTTGAAGCCGGAATTGAACTCCACAAACTCTCGAATAGCCGCAAGGCGTTTGGTCGCCACTTCCGTGAGTACTTTATCCTGCCGATAGGTCAGATAGGCAAAGGCTGAACGGCTACTCCGCCCCACTCTCCCTCTAATCTGATGGAGCTGGGCAAGCCCTAAACTATCGGCGTTTTCGATAATCAAGGTGTTCACGTTGGGGATGTCAATGCCGGTTTCAATAATCGTGGTACACACCAAAATCTGGCTCTCGCCGGAAATCATGTGTTCCATGGCACGGCTGAGGTGGTTCTCGTCCATTTGCCCATGAGCCACGGTGATGCGGGCACCTTCTACCATGTCTGCAATCCGGGCCGCTGTCCGCTCAATGTCGCTCACTCGGTTGTGGATATAGTACACCTGTCCGCCACGGGCCAACTCCCGCCGGATGGCATCGGTGATAACGCCCCAGTCGTGTTCTAGCACGTAAGTCTGCACCGGTCGGCGGTTCTGGGGCGGCTCTTCAATGGTGGACATGTCCCGGATGCCGGACAGGGCCATGTTTAATGTCCGAGGTATGGGCGTGGCGGACAAGGTGAGGACATCTATGCCTTTACTCATCTCTTTGAGCCGTTCTTTGTGGCTCACGCCGAACCGCTGCTCCTCGTCTACAATCAAAAGCCCCAAGTCTTTGAATGTTATCTTTTTTTGAAGCAGTTTATGGGTGCCGATGACAATATCCACGCTGCCCTTTGCCGCATCTTCTATGGTTTTTTTCATCTGGGCCGCACTTTGGAATCGGCTGAGAACCTCAATCCGCACCGGGTAGCCGGAAAACCGCCGCACTGCCGTTTGATAGTGCTGTTGGGCCAAAACCGTGGTCGGAACCAAGATTGCGGCCTGTTTCCCCTCTAACACACACTTCATCACTGCCCGCAGGGCCACTTCTGTCTTCCCATAACCCACGTCCCCGCAGAGAAGCCGATCCATGGGGGTGTCCCGCATCATGTCGCCTTTGATTTCATTGACCGAGGCCAGTTGGTCTTCTGTCTCTGTGTACTCAAAAGCCTCTTCAAATTCCCGTTGCCACGCCGTATCCAGGGAAAAAGCGTGGCCTTTTTCCCGCTGCCGCTGGGCGTAGAGCTGAATCAGCCCCTCTGCCAAATCTTTTGCCGCACCCTTGGCCTTTGACCGGGCCTTTGTCCAGTCGGCACCGCCCATGCGGGAGAGTTTTATCGGCCTATCCTCACCCCCGGTGCCGATATATTTACTCACTAAATCTAGCTGCGTCGCCGGGACATAGAGGCTATCCGTACCGTGGTAGGCGATTTTAATATAGTCTTTTTTCAGCTTATCCACATCCATCTGGACAATGCCTTGAAACCGTCCGATGCCGTGGTGTTCATGCACCACCAAGTCACCGGGAGTAAGGTCGGTATAGCTTTCCAGTTGCTTGCCCCGCCGCCGGGTTTTCCGTGTCCGGGTGGGGGCTTTGAGCAGTTGTCCCTCTGCAATCACCGCTAGTTTCACACCGGGGTACTCCATCCCGGCAGAGAGATTGCCTAGCGTCACCAAACATGCCCCGGCAGACGGCAGGATAGCCGCCGGGGAAAGAGAGAGTTGCACAGGAATCCCCGCCTCTTGCAACCGTTCTGCCAGTCGTTTGGCCCGCTCTTTGTCTCCGGTGAGCACCACCGTATAAAAGCCTTGTTCCACATAGTGGCGAATGTCCCCCTCGGCGGTCTCCATACTGCCGCCGTAGGAAGGGAGTTGTTTGGCGAGGATACTCACCAGTTCCCGTGGCTTTGCGCCCAAACCATGGGCCGAGCCGCCAAACTGCTCTAGCACCACCGTGGTGTGTGCAGTGATGGCTTCTAACACTTCCGACCAAGGCTTCGTAAAATGGCAAAGGGATTTTTCCAGCACCCCCGCCTCTTCGGCGGCTATGAGTTCGTCTTTGTGTTCGGCGAGATAGGTTTTCGCCCGGTCTGCCAATCGCCCCAGCTCGCTAAACAATACCGTGCAATCTGCCGGGAAATAGTCGGCAGGGGTGGCGGTTGTCTCATACAGCAACGCCATATACCGATCCGCCGAAGGCAGGGCACCGCCGCCCTCTAACAAGGCCATGTCTGTCTCCAGTTGTGCCAAAAACTGCTCGGACGTGTCTTTTTTCCGTGCCGCCCGCTTAAAAAGCCCTTGTAGGGCCTCCAGCGTCCCCATGGCACCCTCCGGATGCAGGGACGGTAACACCTCTGCCGTGGGGAGGATTGTCGCTTCCCCCACTTGCTCTGTCCGCCGCTGGCTCTCCGGGTCAAAGAACGCCAAGGAATCTATCGTATCGCCCCAAAATTCCATCCGTACAGGGAGGGCATGGGCTGGAGAGAACACGTCTAAAATCCCGCCCCGCAGGGCGAACTGACCCGGCCCCTCCACCTGTTCACACCGATGATACCCCGCCCGCACCAGACGGGCCGACAGCAACTGGGGGTCTAAGGCCGCCCCCATAGCAATTTGCTCGGCACAACCCAGCAAGATATCACGAGGCATACACCGCTGCATAAGACCCTCCACCGTGACAATTACAAGGGGTGCTGTCCCATGAGCCATGGCGTAGAGGGTGGCAATCCGCTGTTGTTCCGTTTCCCGGGACATGCCGGTCACAGCGTAGAAGGTCAAATCCCGCCCGGTTAGATACAGCGGCTCTTCCCCGGTTAAGGCGGCAAGGTCTCGGCCCAGTCTCTGCGCTTCCCCCATGTCTGCTGTCACCAACACCACAGGCCGCCCGGTATTTTGCCGGACGGTTGCGGTAAGGTGGGCGCGGTGAATTTCTCCTGCGCCGCTGACCAAAACCGGGCTTTCTTTTTTGGTAAGGGCCGTTGTCAGTTGGGCGAAGGGGTCTTGGGTTGGGTTAAATTTTGTGAGTGCCAGCATAGGGTGCTCCTTTTTTTCGTGAAAACGTGGGGTTGCCCCGACGGTAGGTGCCGTCGGGGTGGGGAATATGATTTGCTCGGTGGTTATACCGAGGGATTTTTCTTGTTGGGTAGGCTGTTCATCGCCCTCGGCGTCCGCACCCTTGGCTTTTCTTTCGGCGTTTCGCCGATTCTATCTCGGCGCAAACCGCCAGCGTGTATGTCCTGCCGGACGGGCCTTCTTTTCACCCTACGGGTGTTAACTCAACTAACCATTTGCGAGAAGGTCACTCGCAAACGGAAGTTTCGTAGTATGTCGTTGAACAAAGGCAATAAAAAGAAAAACCCAAATAGAAATTAAACGACCTATCAACGCTTCTATTATACCATTTTTTCTGCAAG
>Ga0123352_10005798_pt1 | contig 18717 bp, 13 predicted proteins | sample TergutLab28metaG_FD_89700 | JGI IMG/M metagenome (GOLD analysis project Ga0123352, IMG submission 89700) | Labiotermes labralis P1 segment gut microbial communities from Petit-Saut dam, French Guiana - Lab288 P1 | ecosystem: Host-associated > Arthropoda: Insects > Digestive system > Gut ... | reverse complement strand
TTGGAAGCTGTACCAGGAAAACATTCGATAGATTCACTACAAAAGACAGCTATACTTGGAACATCACACATAATACGGAAAGTACTGCAGTGTGAAGCTTGAAGCATGAGCGGTGGGGATCACCACTGGTTCAAGAGAAGTACCAGGAAGGAAAGGCCTGTGACAAGAGACATCCATGTCGTATATTATCATCATCATCATCACCATCATCATCATCATCTCCCTTATGCAGGGTATTTATACTTATATTCCTGGTAAAAACTATGCCCCTGGGGAATACAGTGTTGCAGCTATTCTGTTGTTACTATTCATGTGCTTATATCGTTAGTTTCAGTGTTGAATCTGTTGTACTTTTACATTAGTACTCTCCGAAGTATGTGTGCAGTGCCCAATATGAATGTTCTCCGTAGTTCCTTGACTTCATGTTTTCCTGGTTTGTTGTTCACGTGTTTTCTGAATGACTTTGAAATAGTCCAGGTCGCGCCTATTATTACTGGTATCACCTTTGTTTTTACATTCCACATGCGCTATAATTCTATCTTAACGTCTTTATAATTTAGAACATGTCGGCTTCTTTTTTAATCACATTCTGAGATTGCAACGTCTATTAACATATATGTTCCCTTTTCAATGTCACGGATTGTAATGTCTGGCTTGTTGTTGGGGGTAGTTCTGTCAGTTTGTACTTGACTTGTTTCTACTGATTTTGGCACATGTTCATACCAGTGTTGTCAAATTGCACCCCTGTTTCCTTGCATATGTTGAAGTGTAGTTGTGCACACAATCTATCATGTCTTTTTATGTACTGTTCTTTTGCCAGTATTGGGCATGCTGATATTATGTGGTCTATTGTCTCATAAAATTGTTGCAAAGTCTGCACTTGCTATCTGTCTCTGTGTTCAATATTTTGTCGCATAATACTTTGTTTGTAACGTTTGGTCTTGTGCTGCCACTATTTCACTTTCAGTTTCTGCTTTTAGCTCTCCCTTTGATAGCCAGAGGAACGTGTCTTCTTCACCAATAAGCCGTCTATCTATATTTTTAATGTACTGCTCATGCATTACTTTGTTTTCCATTTTTTTGGGGGGGTTCCCAATCTGGCCTTTGTGTGTTGTATTCCATCCTCTTTTAGCTAAGTGCGCTGGAGGTTAGGAATCAGTATCACATTGAGCTTACAAATAGGTTTGCAGTTTGGGAGCACTTGAAAGATGACGAGGACGTAAATAGGGCTTGGGAGAACATTAAAGAGAATATCCAAACCTCAGCGAAAGAGAGTCTAGGTCTGCACTAATTGAAGCAGCATAAACCTTGGTTTGATAAAGAATGTTTAGGTTTTTTGGATAAAAAGAAGCGGGCTAAAATGCAGTGGATACAGGATGTAGATAATCTGAACAATGTAAGACGTGAAGTTAGCAGACATTTCAGGAACAAAAGGAAGGCATATCTGAGAACCAAAATTGAGGAACTTGAAACTAACAGTAAGATCCAAAACATTAGGGACTTGTATAGGGGCATCAGTGACTTTAAGAAGGGGTACCAGCCTAGATGTAATACAGTTAAGGATGAGAAAGGTGACTTGTTTGCAGACTCCCACATTATTGTGATAGGTGGAGGAACTATTTCTCCCAGCTATTCAATGTGCATGGGGTTAAGGATGTTGGACAGGCAGAAATACACACAGTAGAACCGCTAGTACGTGAGTCACGTGCCTCTGAGGTTGTGATGGCTATCGACAAGCTAAAAAGTCCCAAATCGCCAGGTATTGATCAAATACCGGCAGAACTGATTAAAGCAGGGAGTAGAACAATTTGCTTGGAGATTCATAAACTTATTACTTCCATTTGGAGGAAGGAGAAATTGCCTGAAGAGTGGAAGGATCGATCATAGTGCCTATTCATAAGAAGGGGGATAAAACAGATTGTAATAATTATAGAGGCATATCACTTTTGCCAACCACTTACAAAATTTTATCCAACATTCTGCTCTCAAAGTTAATTCCATATGCGAAGGAAATTATCGGGGATCAGCAATGTGGCTTTCGACGTAACAGGTCGACTATTAATCAAATAATGTGCATTCGCCAAATACTTGAGAAAAAATGGGAATACAATGAAGAAGTTCATCAGCTCTTTATAGACTTCAAGAAACTTATGATTCAGTTAGGAGGGAGGTCTTATATAAGATTCTCACTGAGTTTGGTATCCTTAGGAAACTTGTAATGTTAATAAAGATGAGTCTGACTGAAACATATAGCAGAGTTCGGGTAGGCAAGAATGTGGCTGACAGGTTCCCTAATAGGACTGGCTTGAAACAAGGAGAGGCTCTATCACCACTGTATTTCAACTTTGCTTTAGGGTACGCCATTAGGAGGGTTCTGGTAAACCAGGATGGTTTGAAACTAAATGGTACACATCAGCTTCTGGCTTATGCCGATGATGTTAATATACTGGGAGGAAGTATACATACTCTAAAGGAAAACACGGGAGTTTTATTAGCTGCTACTAGGAAGACTGGATTGGAAGTAAGTGCTGATAAAACTAAGTACATGGTCATGTCTCGAAATCAGAATGCAGTATGAAATCACAGTGTGAGGATTGATAGTAGTACTTTCGAGGGGGTGGAAGAGTTTAAATATTTGGGAACAAATTTAACAAATCAAAATTATATTCCGGAAGAAATTAAGGGCAGATATAGGTCAGGAAATGCTTGCTATCATTCGGTGCAGAATCTTTTGTTTTCTAGGTTGCTATCCAAAAATGTAAAGATAAAGATATATAGACCTCTAATTTTGCCTGTTGTCTTGTATGGGTGTGAAACTTGGTCGCCGACATTGAGGGAGGAAAGGAAGCTGAGGGTGTTTGAGAATATGGTGTTGAGAATATTTGGATCGAGGAGGGACGACGTAACAGGGGAATGGAGAAGAATGCATAACGAGGAGCTAAATGATCTGTACTCCTCGCCCAATATTGTGCGGGTGATAAAATCGAGAAGAATGGGATGGGCTGGGAATGTGGCGCGTATGGGTGAGGAGATGGTGGTTTATAGGTCTTGGTGGAGAAACCGGAGGGAAAGAGACCACTGGGGCAACCTAGGCGTAGATGGGTGGATAATATTAGGATGGATCTCCAGGAGGTGGGATGTGGGTATATGGACAGATGCCGGACGCTTGTGAGTGCGGTAACGAACCTTCGGGCCGTGAAATGCGGGGAATTTCTTGACTAGCTGCAAACCAGTTAGCTTCTCAAGAAGGACTCTGTACCATGGAGTAAGTAAGTATTCTATCCTGTTTTGCGTCACTCTTCTCATTTGGTTGACTTAATTCTTCTTTTATCTTTGCTGCTGTCTTCATTATTATTATTATTATTATTATTTGCGAGGTTAAGTTTAGGTACGAGTATAAGTGCCTTTGGTCGCCTGTTCTTTGAGACATTTGCCTTGTTCTGAAATTACCTTCTAACTTTAGAGACTATTTGTTAGTTAATTAAACCCCATTAACTCATGAGTGGTTAGCTGGTGTAATTTCCTTTCCTTGACGATTATTCTAAGAGTATGGAAAAAAAATTATGGGCTTTCCATTCAAAATTAGTCACCGGGTATAGGCCTGATGATTTGGAAATTCATGGACGCCATAGATTACACCAAGACAACTCATTAATACAAACTGAATCAGATTTAATTCCTACGCTATAGGTAGAGAAGAATGCTGCTGACTTAATCTTTTTGGCCTATGCAGTTTAAGCCTTGAATCCTTATTAACAATGTTGTGGCAGACCCAGTACGCGCAACGTTGTGAGTAGACATGTACATTACCTGAACACTTTGTAGAACCCTTTTATTTCGGATATGTGTAGGGAAATGTGTGTTACGTCCGTGTTCAGGCGAATGTGACCTGTTGTGCGGCTTGCAATTATCAGCAGACACTTTAGAATGTATTATGCGTTCGACTTGAGGCTTATACAGCCATGTAGATGAAGATTAATTTCTCATGTGATTGCCGCCGTGTTGACTGGCAATTTTTACAGAAAATTTTGTAAAAATTGACATAACTCCGAAGTCAAATTTTATGATTCTCTGATATTTACGTAATTATATACAAACAGCTGCATGATTTTTATTATGCACTTACATACAAGGATCAGTCCAGATCCGAGTCCTTTTTGAATGGTTCGTAACGAGATTGGTCTACAAGTGAATGTTGATAAAACCAATAAATGGCCATGTTTCGAGATCAGATTGCGGGATGAAGTCACAATATAGAGACTGATAATAGTTCCTTTGAAAGAGTGGAAGGGTCAAATATTTGGGAACAACCTTAACAAATCAAAATTCTGTTCAGAAAGAAATTAAGAGCGGATTTAAGTCAGGGAATACTTGCTATCATTCGGTGCAGAATCTTTTGTCTTCCATTTTGCTATCCAAATATTTAAAGATTAAGATATACAGAACTATAATTTTGACTGTTTTTTGTATGGATGTGAAACTTGGTCGCTGACATTGAGGGAGGAACGTAGGCTGAGGTTATCTGAGAACAGGGCGTTGAGAAGTATATTTGGGTCTAAGAGGGACGAGATGAAAAGTGAGTGGAAAAAACAACACAATGAGGAGCTGAATGATCTGTACTCCTCACCCAATATTGTGCGCGTGATAAAATCGAGAAGAATGAGATGGGCTGGGCATGTAGCAGGTATGGGGAGAAAAGAGGCGCATACAGGTTTTTTGGGGGAAACCTGAGGGATAGAAACTGTTTGGAATTCCCAGGCGTAAATGTGAGGATAATATTAAGAAGGATCTTTAGAAGTTGGATGTGGGTGTATGGACTGGATCGATGTGGCTCAAGATAGCGACAGGTGGCGGGCACTTGTGAATGCGGTAATGAACCTTCAGGTTCCACAAAATGCTGGTAATTTCTCGACTAGCTAAGAAGGACTCTTGTCCATGCAGCCAGTAAATAAGTAACGAATGAAGTACTTATATACAAACTTCAGAAAGGTCTGAGAACTGCTACAAACTAATTACTGACTATTCTTCTTCCCATTATAATCCTTTTGCCCATCGCCTGACCATTAAGTTTACAGCCTCAGTGATCAACCCAGTAACCTAAATCACTGCAAATCTACGAGGATTTCGGTTTCGGCCGCGATTCAATAAGTGAAGTAAGGTAAAGTTAAGGGTAGAATGCTTACATTTTAAGTTTTGAAGTATCGAGATTTTGTGCCACTATACTGAATCACTCAAGGATATCATGCAGACTGCAATAGTCACCTGTCGTTAGAGCACACACACTTTCTTACCATTTTCAGTACATATTTAATTCACTGCCATTCGATATGTAGTCATTGTGTCATAAGTTCCTCGCACATTAAGCGATGATTTAGTTATTAATAAAACTTTAATGATAATTACATATTTTGTCTAATTACTGTGGATCCCGTTATCAGACTGTACGCCTATCAGCAGCACTCGCCCGCGATTGAATAAACAGTACGGCAATTGATCGGTGTATCATGACGCCGAGCTGATTGGTTTCCGTTTTGGAGGTTCAGATGTATTAGAGTGTTAAGTTAGACATTTTACACTTCATTGTAGGACATTGTTGCTGTAACATGTTGCTTTACATACACTGATAATTATCTGAGGTGTCCATCACCGCTAGCTGCTTATGTTCTACAGCATGTTAGCCTACCGTTACATTACACTGCTCAGAATAATTGAAGCCTGAATGCACTGTTTCGGAATTGAGGGAGAAATATCGAAAAAGAAGGAATACAATCTTACCATGGTTCACAAAGCATAAGTACCATCTTTATATCATACACTTTCCCGAAATATTTCAGCTTTGCGTAAATATTCTACGACCAACAATGTGTATTTTAAGAATCTCCGGTAGTCTTCTTTAAGGAATTTTATCCTCGAGTGAATACATAAATATGTATGCCCAAACGTGTTTTAAACTCCTTGTGTTAAACCGGCTTTAAAAATGATTAGGAAGATTGAAAATCTCATATGAATGTATCCTACGGGTTGTATTAGATTTGAATTATAATGAAGAACGCAAAACAAAAATGATATAATCCTACATAAAATTCAACTTCAATTTTCAAGGGAAGTTTTTTGAAAACGAATTAAAGTAAAAGAAACTCTCGTTTGTATAAAACGTACGCCATATATATCAAGGGGAATCAAAGTCCCTCAAAAGTACTGTAAAACAAGAACAACCTCATGTAACTCTTTTAACGAAACAAACTAAAGAGATTTTGACGTTTTGTTGACCGTGCATCTCAGTATATTTATGTAGAGTATTTAACCAACTTGATGCACAAAATTTGTTTCACAATAAGATTTATTTCACGCCTCTACATGTTTCGAGCACATGTGCTCAGCATCAGGAGGTCAAAATTGCATTACACAGACTCTGGTATCATCACACCTATAGGCTGTGTAATGCAATTTTGACCTCCTGATGATGAGCACATGTGCTCGAAACATGTAGAGGCGTGAAATAAAATTTATTGTGAAACAAAGTTTGTGCATCAAGTTGGTTAAATACTGAGATAAACTAAACAGAGTCGCACTGTAAAAGTAGAATTACGTTTACGTCTGTTTTACTGAATTTCGACAAATCTGATCACGCAGTTTGATCTTTATTATATTGACATTACGGAAGCAATGGACATTTTTCGATTCCTTATAAGGCAACTAGAAAATGAAAAGAACAAGGACTTTCATTACATGCCATAAATATGTAATATGTTAAAACACATTTGCATTAGAACTATCATTTTTCTGTTACGGTTCTACCAGAAATGATTATTTACTGCTCTTTCACCCATCTGGATTTAATGTAAACATCTCCCATTCGATCATTCCTGCCTGCATGGTTAGATGTCTGTGCCTGGTTAGTCTTAGTTCTGTGAGTAGATTACCTTATATATTGCCTGGCTCGCAGATGTGTTTTCTCTAGCGCTACACGAATGGGGAGTGGCTTGGCTTGCCCTCGTCTGCAGAATTACTCTTAGGAAAATTAAACATGTTTTCTTTTTCTTTTACCATCAAGTTAATTTAGGCCCATCTCTATGGCCCCGTACAATGTTCCTATTTTACACACAACAACCAAAGGAAAATAATATACCTTTCTTGAGAAGCCAATATTTAATCGAATTTGTAAACAATACTCTTGTTTTTGCGAGATGTGATTTTAAATTTCTGTCTTCACAAAACCACCTCACTGGTCCCTGTAGTAAGCTATACGATTCCACACCACATACCTGTCCATAAGACCCATTTTGATATTATCTTCTCCACTAGGCCTAGGTTTCCCAAAGTATTTACTTTTCTTCAGCTTGTAATAGTAAAATCACGCATTAATTGCACATTGCACACATCCATGCTGTAGGGTCAGCCAAGCTACTCATTCTTGATTGCGTCTGAACATAAACTGCGAACTCTTTCACTCAGTTGCGTTCTGCCCTGAGGTCCAAATTCTCCTCATTTCCCGGTTTCAAACACCCTCAAACTGTGTTTCTTCCTTGAATGTTAGAGACCAAGTTTCATACCCATTCGAAACAGTTTCAATGTTAAAATATTCGAATTGTCCAGACGGGAGACGGAAAGATACACGAAATTTACAGAATGGGTGTTAGGTGCAGAAAATAAAATAGGACCTCTTGACACCGCCCGTTAACCGTACGGTTCCATCCCGCGCCGGGCCGAACGGAGGTCCACTCACCGCATATCAGGGCACTTAATCATCAGTCTTGGTGTTTCCAAGCCATCAGCAGTACCCTGAAGACGGGGACGGGCTCAGCCGCTGAAACGTTGGAGAATCTTCACGGTTTGCCCGAGAAGAGTTTATTCATTAATGTTTTTCTTCTGTTGACAGACAAGGTGAGGTTGGAAGGAAATGCGACTGTGAGAAAATAGGCGGAAGCTTTACGCGCCTTTATCCCTGTTATCCATGGGACTTCTTTTCATGGTCTCGGTATAGTTTTCCTTCTGTTTGTTCTTAGGAGCAAATAAGGTCTGGCATTATCACTGAAAAAATGAAAGGTGCTGTAGGAGAAGGCAAACTTGAAATGCGCCGCGCTGTGTTTGTTGTACTTTTTTCGTGACAAGTATTTCCCTTCTTATCAGTCAGTACCTATATCCTGGACAGGAGCCAAGACTGCATTCAGACTGCCAACGTGCTCTTCTGTGAGGGGGTTTATTTTCGCCTTTATACAGCACCACCTTCTCTTGGGTATATTTAGGGTTAGGTCACTTCTATGCTACAGTTGACGTGGTTATGACAGAATATATTTTCTTCATTGTTTATCCCTCTCTGGTTCTCTGTTAAGTGATCCGGAATATACAGATCAAAAGTATGATAATTTCCGGTCCCAGTGGCCGCGCGGTCTAAGGCGTACGTCTACGGGCGTTCGCCTGCTGAGATTGTGGGTTCGAATCCCACCGGGGGCATGAATGTCTGACTGTTGTGATTGTTGTGTGTTGTCAGGTAGAGGTCTCTGCGACGCACTGATCACGGTCCAGAGGAGTCCTACCGACTGTGATGCGTCGTTGTTTGTGATCTAGAAACCTCAAGAATGAGGAGGCCATGGCCTGGGTTAGGCCGCGGCGCCACAGGAAAAAAAGTAGGATAATTATTTGACCAACAGCCTGGAAACATAAGCCAGAAATTGTATTAGGAATTAAACAAAATAAATCAGTCATAATATACTTTGGTATGTGATGAAGAAAGGATGTCAGAAAGGAACAAACGATTCACGAGACAAAGACTTCGGGTGGATTCAGTTATGTAGAAAGAATGGCAGATGGCGTTTGAAAGGCTCACTTAAATATGTACAAAAGTATTCCGCGTTAGAACAAGATGATTGATTAACGAACTGCATGTACAGCTTTTAAGAGTAAAAGGTTTTTACAAGGGGTTTTAAAAGAAATAATTTTGTGTTTTTTTAATATAGACTTTTTGTTAGTGAAATGCTGTAACTGTTCTGTTTTAAAAAAAAGACAGTGTTAGCGACAATTACAGCAAAAACAATGACTCTAAAAAAATTACTGGGGTCAACATTCGAAAAGTTGGGCATTGAATTTCAAGAGGCTCTTTCTTTCTTGTCACGAACATATGTTGTCATGTCACGTTACAGAAATAGTAATTAATAGTAGTTTGCTGGTACCCGGCGACCCCAGCAGGCAAGGCACACACATATTTACCTTAGAAAACTCGCGAGCCGAAAGGGCGCGGCACGCTTCATGTACCTATTTACTGTGGAAATTCCGTAACCAAGGCAGGCAAGTCACATCCATTTACGTACTCGTAGATACCGTGGAAATCTCGCGACGCTGGAAGACAAGGCACACTCATTTAAGTAGTTACCGTGGAAACCTAAAGAATTTATGTGTACTTTCGTACTTTCGTATTGGTGTCCATAGTGAGCATGGAAACCCCAATTATGTGTATGTATACATATGTACATATGTATGTATGTAGGTATGTACGTATATTCTACTGTAGTATTAGTGCCCGGCGACCCGTTACGCAGTTACATTGGTCACGCCAATTGGTTGCGTCCTTTATATATTATCTGTCCTTTCGTGAAACTGAATTCTGTGTGTTGTCGTCCCCTGCCGTATGATGGCTTCTCGTGAAACTCCAACGTTCAACCTAGTAACGTTACCTGCATTCTGGTGGCAGTCTATGAAACTCCAACGCTGGAGTGTGACAGGGTTGATAGTCTTAAAGTATGTATAATATAACAATGCTTATGAAATAAGCAACTTAAGTTTCATACGTCGCTGTCTGTAAGCTATGATTCCTGTTATTTTTAGTTGGTTACAAATAAAAGTCCTTAAATACCTTTCATTTGCCAATCTATTTTTGACAGGTAAGAGCCCTATTTATAACATAAAGAAAGATAATAGAATTTTCGAAAAAGCGGCGAGTTTTGTATATTTTTGCGACATTTGCTATTCGAAAACTTAGGGGCTAAAATATAAAGCTGTATATATTTTTTTCTTTTATGGGTACAGAACTTGGTCTGCCTGTTAAAGGGCAGCAGGTAACTGATTGTGAGGCACGTGGGAACTGCGTGCTGGAACGAATGTTAGGATACAACTTGATTGAGGTCTCTACGGATTAAACACACGAAAAATTGCCAATTTTTCATTCAATATGATTTGGAAGTTTACACGAATGTGTTGAGGATTACAATTTAAATTTACATAGATAACTTGGACTATCACATTATATGAATATGTGATTGAAATTCCGCCGCCCATCTGAGGCGACAACATTTAGCTACAGTAAAGTGAAGACAATTTCGAACAAATGCGGAGAACAGTGAAACTGGTTTCTATAGTAAAACCAACAAGATGCACCAAAGTATCAAATTTATTTTATTTTGGAATGACAATCTACATGTTTCGGACGGTCTTTCCGTCCATCTTCAGGAGTTCAAGACTCTCTATACAACAACAGGCATGTGTCAAACAGATAATGCTGTCTGCTTGCTAGCAACAGGCATATGTCAAAGCAAGCAGACAGCAATATCTGTTTGACATACGCATGTTGCTGTATGTACAGTCTTGAACTCCTGATGATGGACGGAAAGACCGTCCGAAACATGTACAGTGTCATTCCAAAATAAAATAAATTTGATACATTGGCGCATCTTGTTGGTTTTTACTATACAATATTTTACGATGCACGGCCCTATGAACGTCAAAAGCGTAGCTGGTGTTTTATATTTAGAATAATTTATCTTCAATATACTTTCTATTCATGAGACTTCTCCGCAAATATTGCTGTTTTTTGATAGTGAAACGGGATAAACTTAGGTGGAGTTCCTGCTCAAGGTTTTAGCCACACGAGGAGAAGAGTAGGCTTGCCACTTCATGATCAACCTCATTGAACATGAATGTGCACTAACAACACTAAAAATTGCAATAATAGGCTATCTTCTCGGTCCAGTTCGCCTCATAAGTTGTGTTCCCTCGTGGTGTAGACACCTTCGCTTCTGAATTCTGCAGTCAAGAATCTTCAGTGATCTTCCAAACAATAATGGCAGTTGTTGAAACATCGTACTGGTTCAAGTAATTAAACAAACTTCCTCCCTACCACAGTGTAATTATCTGGATATATATGGATATAGGTTATTTTATTTAAAACTTTATTAAAAGCTCTGCTACACCATTACTTTGTTAGAATGTAAGCTGTGTTTATTTCGAGATCGGGAAAAAATGAAAACAGACGGGCCCGAATTACGTATTAAGCTTGCGCACACGTGCGTCTTATCCTGATACTCTTACAGGGTTCGAAGCAAATGAAAGCTGTAACTTCACGTCTCATAGAAATGTGTATGATGGGAACAAAGTTATTGCTACTGCACCAGGTGCCCACCTCATTAAGAACCGGCGTCTTCAGTGCCTCATTAATCTTCCTCCTGACATTTCAGCTACTATCTATCAAGCCTCAATATAAGTCACGTCGAAAGAAAGTGTGTGTTAAGAAATGCAGATAACACGAGGAAAATACTTTCTTGAAGTATGAATATTCAAATATTGCTTCAGGTTAATGTCAACAAGGTACCGCTTTTCTTTTTTGATTTTGTTTGTTTGTTTGTTGGGATGTCGGAAGTTTTGTCGGTTAATTGTTTGTATTTATGGATACTGAATTAAAGTATCTTCCTTACGATAACAACTCCGAATAACAGCAAGAAACTGGAATTGGTAGGTTATCGCCATGTTTAATTCAGACGACATTACATTAGCAGCACTGAAATCAGTATCAACATGGCGGTACACATCACATACAATGTAGCTCAAGGCAGAAGACTGACACCAACATATTTGCCCCTCGTTCTGCTCAGTAGAGCATAAGACAACATATTTGCACCTAGCTAACTTGATTTTAATGAAGAAGTTAATACCGAAATTCCTAAGGTGTAACAAATTGGAGTCTAAGAACATTCGACGAAAGATAAAATGTCATTTTTTGCCAATTTTATAAATGCAATTCCGAAAATCTGAAAACAAGGTTAGCAGAAACCATGTGAATACTGGCCTGAAAATAACCTAAATATGGGATTCAATATGACGAAATTTTATTTACAAGAAGTAACAATACTGTTAATAAAAGTTTGTGTCGATGTGAGTAACATAAACTTTTGTAATACTATCACACTCTCATGGGACCCCTATGTTAAAAAACATTGTAGAAGAATTTTGTTTGAAATCAAATTCATAATTTGAGCGCCATGCTTTGCCAGAATACTTACGAAGTGCCACGGAGGCCTTGGTCCTCTCCTTAAGGTCGTTCGACAATTGGAAAATCTGGCAAATTTCAGAGCGTTGATCTGTCTTCAGCTGATCGCTCAACTGGTGCGCGTTAGCCCTGGCCTTAGCGGCATCAATGTGTTCAGTACAGCAGCAAACAAGTGACGGAGAATGCATACGGGACATGGAATTGGGTTAATCTTGAGAGTGGCTCAGTTCTAAGTAGGCACACGCATATAGCGAAGTGCTTGGGTTGAAATTTTATTGTCAGAGATTACTCTGCTTTTTCTGTCCCTAGTTTTCACCACATCTCTCACCGTATTATGTTCGTTTCTCGTCCTATAGGAATTATATTGTTAAGGGTGCCTAAAAGGAGAGTAAAATAGAGGTAGTACATGAACCAATAGTGATGGGGCAATACGGTTGAACAGATACGCGTATAAGTGAACAGCTTAAAACTTACGAATTAAAAGAGCAGTCTAATATTTGTGTTCACCAAATAATATTGCAGTCAATAAGCGAAGGAGTATTTAAGGATTTTTCATGTAGAACGCAGTGGAGATGAGAAATATGGGGAAGTAGAGTAAACAAAGCTACAAAGAAACTTGAAAAGTAACAATAACTAATTACATCACATCTACAGACACAGAAACAAAATGTATAATTAAGTCTGCATTAGATATTTTCGATCTGAAAGTCTCGGGGAAGAGACCTGCAGTGAGAGAGGTCAGATATGAAAAATATTTAATTTGGTTTCAGAGGAAGAGGGCGTGGATTCATCTGACTGGGAGAGGGTCCACAGGTAAATTTGACGTCCCTAGGGCCGTGCATCTTAATCTATTTGTATAGCAAAACAGCCAAATGCACCAATGTCTCAAATTGATTTTATTTTGGAATGGCACTCTACATGTTTCGGACGGTCTTTCTGTCCATCATAAGGATTTGAAGACTGTAAATACAGCAACAGGCGTATGTCAAACAGATACTGCTGACTGCTTGCTGGCAAGCAGTCAACAGTATCTGTTTGACATATACCTATTGCTGTATGTAGGATCTTCAAATCCTGATGATGGATGGAAAGACCGTCCGAAACATGTAGAGTGCCATTCCAAAATAAAATAAATTTGAGACATTGGTGCATCTGGTTGGTTTACTACAGAGAAAAGTCCATAGGTATTTGTAAAAACGATAGTTGTAATATATTTTCGCTTTACCTAAAAAGTTAGAATTGTGACTGTTGAACGTGTATTGGCTTTTGAAGAGGATAATCCATCCCACGAATTGAGGTTGCGGTTTTTGTACTTTGGTTGAAATGAACGAACTGGAAAGCTGAATACAGGATCATTCCCTAAACGTCTTGGAGAATGAACATAATCATATTTACTCGTATAAGATTCAGCTCTGCATCACAAAAAAAATCGCTCTCCGTTTTTGGGTGATGCTGTACTTGGAAATAATTTGTATGTACTGTGAAAAATACTGAAACACATGGATTCACAGTATGGTGAAAATTCACATTTCTGTAATTGTTACAGCTGATGCTACACACACACACACACATACACACACATGTGTATATATGTATATATTGACCCAAGGGATTGAAATAGTCCGATATTTTATGTACTCAAGATGAACGCTAAGTTCATTCGTATCTTGTGAGCAAAAGAAATAAAGAGAGCTTGAATTATCAGGGCTTTAAAATGAATCACGAGATAATCTGTATATCTATCATTTTGGGCTTCAGTACGATTCCTGTCGATGTGCCCTGAAGAAAGGGTATAATATTGTGAGTATGACAGACGGTCTCAACGAACCTTCCTTGTCCATTACATCTGACGATGACATATCGGAGCGCTGGATCTTGTATACAGTTCTGTTTAGAGACACTGAACTAGGACTGAATGTGGTGAAAATAATTCCCACCACTGCTAGTTCTGACGAATGTGATATTAATGTACCTCTCGGCCTTGACAGTGACTGGGTGTAATTCTAAAGGTATTGGTGTTCATGGCGATAGTACTGATTGTTTGCTTATTTTGTTGAACATTTAAAATGTAGTGGTGATTATGTGTATCACCAGGTTCAACATTAAATATCCGTGTATCTTTCCCACAGATTGTATTTTCGTGTAGGTGTTATTCTCAGAATAACCAGGGGTTATTACCCTAAACAATATTAACCGGTTCAACTTTAAAATGGAGACGAAGTGTGTTTGCTGTGCTATAGGAGTTATATTTTGAAATATTATTCGGGCGAATTTCATTCTTCAGTCAGCAACATTTGTCATAAAAAACGGGACCTCCGTATGATGAATAGGCAACGTTACATCTTAGGCGTTTGTTACACAAATTTCACTTTATCTCTGTGCCTCTCGTTCAGTTCTAGATATCGCTCATTTGCGACAAAAGTGACACAACTCAAAATTTGGCATTTTTGAGATATTGGTGTAGAAATAAACGTTTGCTGATGCACTTTTAATAGATATAGCGCCATAACGCAGTTTGGAAAACTAGCTGCTGGGGAGCGGTTGTGTCGTCGTTGCACTCATAGAAAAGTATAGCACTTCAAAACCTTTCAACTCTTCTCCTGAAAAATCAATAATTTTGATTTGTGACAATGTTGTCGCAAATGAGCGATGTCATAAAGTCTTGAATCATAATTTTCTCATTCTACAGCCTTTTATGCCTTTTCAAATTGTGTTAAACTTCAGCCTGCCTCCCTCCCTCAACCTCCCCCCATCCCCCAATGCAAATATCAATCTTCAGAATTAAAGTCCCGTTGTGCTCTATTAACAAGTGTACACAGTGTGACTGAAAAGGGCCGAAATGTGATAAGTTGTCAAATGCAGGGTGGAATGAAACTGCAATATCATTCCACCCTGCATACCAGACAGTCATCCACACAGACTAACAAGTACCACGTGTCGCACAAACACAGTTGTTTCTCCTGATGATGGGCCCATAGTCGCCTGAAGCATGTAGAGATTGATAAATATACTAAGAATAAATTGTCCACCAAGTTGGTTTTATTTACAAGATTATGACTAGGCCATTTGGTAAAAATAACACCCCCTTACCCTTTCACCGTAATCAGGAATTTAGAGTTGCATTTTTATTTGATATGACGGCTTTAGTTTGTGAATAAACGGATGTATTTCGGACGACGGCTCGGCATCTGTGCAGGACACTGCTGGTGCAGGGTTTCGTGGGTGAGAACCATGCTCTAAATCCCTGCACTGTCTTGATCTGCTGTGTATGTCTGATGTCGACAGCGACATCATCGTTTCTGACAGCTGTAAGTAAATTGATGAGATTTTATTATGCTTTTAATTTAGTGTGAGTAAAGAGTTTTCAGCTAAATTTAGTATTCCCAATGCTCATGGAAAAGTAGCTACTAAACCTACTCTCAGTCGGAATAGTAAAACATGACCAGGCAGATATAGCGACACGCTACGTGCTGGACCGTCCGGGAATCGAATCTCGGGGTGTGGGCGAAAATTTCCGCACCCTCCGTGAAGGGCCCTGGACCCACCCAGCCTTCTATACAATGGGTACAGGGTGTTTTTCAGGTGGTAAAGCTGCCGAAGTGTGGAATTGACCACCTACCCCTTCTTGTGCAGAGGTTAAAGAAAGAGTAGAGCCATACTTCCACACCTCACCTGGGCTTCCATGGTCTGTTCTAGGGTTAACGTGCACAGCAAAATACGAAGTTTTGCTTCAATTATTCGCATATTTGTCACTTACATTAAATTTGCGTTTGATCCCTGCGATATATGAGGAATATAATAACTCTGCCTTCACCGTCCAGTGACTGGATCTCGTCATGTGAGATCTTGAGAAGATTTCATGTTTCGTTCTGCCTGTATTAAAACATCCGGAGGCTGTATGTATAAACAACTGCCTAAAGATGCTATGTGTTAATTAGGCTTCAGGCAATGAGTAATGTGATAATATTAAATACTCTCTCAGAGCTTAGGAGTAAATATTCACTTTATGGCCTGCCCTACCACGTTAAAGTCAGTATCTACATTAGTGCTTTCAACTACGATAAATAGCAGATACTTTTTAATAGAAACACGATGCTCGAACCCCCGGAATTCACCTAGGTTTTTTTCGAATTGTAATACACAGAAATGTTCATGGTTTAGAGGTTTCTTTCTTCTCGTGGATTACATTCTGTCCAGGAACTAGTAATACAAGTTGTGAATAAACTCAAGTAAGAAAAGTTTGTTTTATTTATCATCCTCTGCTAATATTTATCTTGGAAAAACAATACATGCCAAGCGCGAAGCTGGAGGCGTTTTAGGTTCCCTGTAACAAACTTTTGAAATGGCAGTTATATTTCCATAACATTATTTGCTAAGTTTTCCTTTACAGTTTGACATTTCGTTCTACTATGAAACTTACGAGATATAAAATAGATATTTTACGTCATCGACAAGCTTAATTCTATCATATTGTGTCATCAATTGTGGCTGCAAGTTTCGACGAATTATATGGTCATCCTCAGACTATTCAAGCACGTAAAACCAAAATTACAATTGAAAATTTCATTTGCGGTCAGAAAGAGAACTTAATCGTTTACACAATGCATATAAATAAAGTGCAAAGTTCTTCTTCTTCTTCTTCTTCTTCTTCTTCTTCAGGCGTTGAACCTCTTTTAATTGGAGGTTTTGGCCTTCTCAACGACATCCATCCACTTTGCTCTATCCTGGACACAGGTTAACCAATTTTTGATCTTCATTTGACCAAGGTCCTCTATGATGTCCTCCCAACTATATTAGGGTCTTCCCCTTGGTCTCGTGGTTAAGGGATTCCATTTAAATATATTCTTAGTTGCCCTGGCTTCAGGCATTCTTTGTATATGGCCGAACCAACTTAGTGTCTGGGCTTTGATGTAGTTGAATATATTTTCGTGCTTTATCAGTTTGTCCAGTTCATCATTGATTTAATACTCCATGTTTGATTTTCTTTCTATATATAGAAAGTTTAAAATTATTTAAAATTAATTTCAAGGTTAAGTATTAAGACATTTTATGTCAGATGTGTCCTGTTATTAGTTTTGTATATTTGAATAGCGGCTTGACGCGCAGGGAGTATCTGTCAGTATGTACGCGTGACATGTTAATGTATATTTCGTTCCTATCTGTAATGGTGGTGGCCACAGGCCAAATTAGTATTTTGTCTTTAGGTAGGCACTTTGATGTGGTAAAATTCTATATGTATCTATACTGTTATGACGCGGTAGCGCAGTTGGTTGAAGCACTACGCCACAAGCCGGAAGGTCGTGGGTTTGATTCCCGATGGTGTCATTGGAATTTTTTATTTACATAATCCTTCCTGCCACAATATGGCCCTGGGGTCCACCCAAATTCTGACAGAAATGAATACTAGTAATATCTCCAGGGCGGGTAAAGGAGGCCGGTGTGTAGGCCTGACAACATTACCACCTTCATGTGTCGAGTTTCTTGAAATCGGAGGAGCCTCAATTTCCTAGAAATTTCACGGCCTGTACAGGGATTGCTTTTACCTTTACCTTTTACCTAGTGTTATGGAGCTGCTTTTAGTATGCTGTCTGTATGTGTTGGTTCTCGGAAGGAGACTGGTGAAGAGTTGAGTGAAATCTGGGGCGGGAAGGGAGTTGGAAATGTAACGTTTATACGAAACCAAGTTGTACCACTACTTCAAAGGTGATGTCGCTTACGGTGTTTAGTCGTTAGTCTGGGTTCCTATCTTGTATTTCTGGTGTGTGTGTCTCTGTGTGTGTGTTGAATGTGTGTGCGTGCATGCTTGCGTGTGTGTTTGTGTGTGTGTGTAGATTCTGCTTCATCTAAATCTATAGAATGGGAAACAAAATAATCAGACTCAGGACTATGTAGGTGAGTTGGTGTAAGTCGCGAAGGGCGCCTATGAGCTTCGTCATACTTCTCCGTCCGTCCGTCTCGTTTTTTCGCATGTATCAGTATGGACTCCACTGGAAAAGTTCGTTTTTTTTTGTTGTATTGAATGGCATTGTTCCGTTATTTACACTACCGGGTGAGCAGAACGGCACTGCTTACTGTAGAAGTTGGTATACTTCCCTTTTAACCACCTTATGAAGAGCTGGAAAGAGCGGCCAAAGAGTTAGGGTGACCTTTCAATGTAAATAAAGAAAAAAAAAGCTGTGCAATACAGGTGTGGCACATATATTGGTAAGGGAATGAAGATAGGAAGAGGCACGATTGAATTAGTAGATGCATTTGTCCACCAAGGAACATGAATCGCCAAATATACAGATGAACTGGAAGATATGAGGAAGAGGGTAGGACTGACCAACAATGCATATTACTCCCAACGCACGATAATCAAGTGAAGAGAGATACATAGGCAAATCGAGATAAAACTGTGTAAAAGACTAATACGGTCCGTCTTATAGTATGTAGCGAGGCGTGTGTATGGTAGCAGACTG
>Ga0123352_10005797_pt1 | contig 18719 bp, 11 predicted proteins | sample TergutLab28metaG_FD_89700 | JGI IMG/M metagenome (GOLD analysis project Ga0123352, IMG submission 89700) | Labiotermes labralis P1 segment gut microbial communities from Petit-Saut dam, French Guiana - Lab288 P1 | ecosystem: Host-associated > Arthropoda: Insects > Digestive system > Gut ... | reverse complement strand
GACTATAACGGGGGCCCCAAGTTTGAAACAGGACGGGGGGTTGGGGGGGAGGGTTAGTTTGGCTTCAAACAAGAGGGAAGGTGTGAAATAAACCGCGCTCCCCCCCCCCCCCTCCCACACACACATGCGCGCGTCACAAATTCAAGGGAGGTCTCACCAACTTCTAATAGTATTTAATTCTAAGTTAACAAAGCACAGTGAACTGTTACCCAAAGTGTCGTCATTGAAAGGCCCTTGGCTTATCTGAAGTGAAGTGTATTGCATGGTTATCTGAATACATTGCCGAAGGTTTAATGATGAACGTGCCTGTAGCGTAAGCTCTCAGCCCCCTAGTGCAGCGGTCTTACAAAGAACCGGTCTCCAAAACGCAAGAGATCTATTTTGAGTCCTTAGAAGAGTTAAATTGAGAGATAATTTCTGTAAACAAGCTCTCATACATTCTCACCATTTATTATTATTATTATTATTATCACTTATAAGCAGGATATTTAATTTTTATACCTAAAAGAACCATGTTTCTAGGGTACATAATTTTACAGCTATTCTGCTTTTACCTATATGGTACGTAAACTGTTATTTCCCATGACAATAAGTGTCTCATGCTTTTACATTAATACTTCCTTAAGTATGTGGTCAGTGCCCAGTATGGTTGTTTTCTGTTCTTACTGACGTCATGTTTCCAGGTACGTAGATCGGGTATTATTATTATTATAGAACAAATGTGTGTGGTTGAAAAACACTGGAATAATAAGTGTAAGGTTGTGCAAAATTGTGTGGTATAAGTCTTAAATATAAACAACAATTATGCAAGTTTCCTTTTAGAATGTATAAAATATTGTTTAAACCACATTAAACCTATATTAATTTTTAGCTTCACAGTGACTTATGTTGAGAGTTCTTCGAGGAATTTGTTCCTTTTATTGATTGCGTAAGAAAATGAAATCGAATATTAATCACAACAAAAATTGGTGTGAACAATATTACTGACTAAGAAAAAAACACAGATTGGTATTACGAATAACATTACAACCCGTGATACATAATCCCTTTTAACACTAAAATCAGCAGGCCTAAGCCGCATGCTTCTCGTCTTCTGCTATTTTGGTTGTAATGGGAAATGGGGAATTGAAAGATAATGCATAACATTACGAGCAATATTATCAAAGTTACACCTTAAAATTGGTTAATATTCGAATTAGATTGACTAATTAATTTTATGAATTCAGAACGTAATAGTTTCGCGGCAGATGTGGGCCCAAACATATATATATATATATATATTATAAACCATAACATAGGTAATTTAAAAATAAAATATAACAGGATATTAGATGACAGGGAAATATAAACCGGTTTGTTATGGTCGTTTTGAAATTATAGACTCGTAGGCAATTTTTGTCGGAAGTAAAGAAACGAAAATAGGCTATGAATTTTAATTTGCATCACGTATATGAACAAGAATTGTACTTTGTATAGTTTTCGCAAAACAAACATATGTTGTTAATAAAAATCCAACCAGATACAACAGTATGCAGATATTTATTTACTGCAAAGTCACTCTACATGTATCGAGTGTCACAGCACCCATCATCAGGAGTACTAAAAACTGTAACTGCAGCCTCCGGTACAGGTCATAATACTGGTACAGCTACTTCCCTCCAACGTCTGCATGCTTTTGCATCTGGTTGGATTTTTATTAAAATTGAATTAGGACGCATGGAAACATGAGCTTAAAACAAACATACGTATTCCTTTTCTTTTATAATATAAAATATAAATCCACCCAACAACAAAGAATGTAATTTGTTTCTCGTAAAACGAATTTTAAAAAATATGCAGTATAGGCCTATACTTTAGAAGGCAGGATGAGCCACTGTTTTGTGTAATGTATGAATATTGTTTTTATATTATTTTGAAAAATGTTTAATTTATTCAGAGTTAGTTCCCCTGTGTGTGTGTGTGTGTGTGTGCGTGCATAATAAAGTTCTATATTTCAGTCTCTGCTAGGCGTACCTCCAGAGGACATATTAAAACCGTTCCGACCGTCAGTTTGTAAGCATACAAAAATTCGATACCAAATACACGAGTTTTCAATAAATCCAAAATTCCAAAATTCTACCGGAAATTGTCCACTCAATTAAACCTTAAATTATATGCAGCAATTCCGATTACCACGTTGCTTGAAAACAAACATCCCTTTCCGCGGGAAAATCTAGCGCGTACATCCCTAAATTCTTGTTGAAGTGGAAAATAAAAGAGCGCTTCAAATTGTCATATTATTATTATTATTATTATTATTATTATTATAAGACCAGGTTACCTTCGGCAAAAATATTCTCACTTTACCGGCATTTAGGTTGCAACTTCAATTGAACATATCGTAATTACACTTTATAAACACAACGCCATTGAACGTAGAGTAACAACTCATGCTTAACCCATTATTAAAAAAGAAAAAAGAAGAGGAGAAAATAATACCTCTTTGATAAAGACCAAAAGGGCATTTTTAGATTATGACTACACGTTTGACCACTTACACAAAAATTTTCTGGTCTTGCTTGCTTCAGATTCTAACTTAGTGCACGCCGTTTACTGCCATGCCCCATACCCTGTTTAACCAAATCAGCTTATTGTTTTCATCTTCCTTACGTTGATTAAGACTCTACAGCCCAGGGGTTGCTATATGCATAACTTGTTGTAACATTAATAATTGCGCGATCTAAGGCTCTTACACCTATGTTGTTTAACATTTACAGCTTCTAGGTTGTCACGTTTATTTCTTTGGGTTGCTTCCCAACTAAGATAATAACACCAAATTACAGCCCAGAACACCTGAATTCTCGACATTAAGTAACTCTTAGCGTTGTCCACACAACATTTTCACACATGCCTGGCGATTTTCACAATATACAGCCGTTATTTCCCTAAGCAACATGAAACGACAGCCCTTTGTAATGGAAACAAAGTTTTCTCTCCAAAGTGTAAACTAAATCTTATACATTTACACACACACACACAGATACATATATATATACATACATACATGCGTGCATACATACGTACATATATACGTACATAAATACACACAAACATATACACGCATATATACAGACATATACATACATACATAACACGTAACACATACATACGTACATAGATATATACATACATACATAATACATACATAGATATATACATACATATATACATTATACATACATAGATACGTACATACATACGTACATGCATACATACGTACATACATACATAAATACATACATACATATATACAAACATAATGCATACGTACATACATACGTATATACGTACATGCATACATACATATGTACGTACATACATACAAACATACACACATACGAATGAGTCATTAACTGAAGACTATAAAAGAATCCCAAAAAGTGTAGTGAAGAGAGAGTCAGAAGAAGAAAGCATGAGGAAGTGGCAAAGAAATTGGACACAAACCACCAAAGGAAGCATAACGAAAGAATACTTCCCAAACGTGGAAGAAAGGCTAAAAATGAAAATAAACCTCACACAAAATTCACGGCTATAGTAACGGGACATGGAAAAACAAGGGCATACTTACGCCGATTTAAAATCATAGAGGAACCAACATGCCCCTGCGGAACAGCAGAACAGAAAAAGGATCACCTAATCTTTGAATGCGAAACGATAGTAAAAGAGAGGAAAAGGCTGAAGACGACTGCCCTACAGAATGGAAGATGGCCAACCAATAAAAATGACCTAATAAGGAGGCACTACAGAGACTTTGCAAAATTCATCAATGACATCCCTTTCGAGAAACTAAATGCAGAATAACAACAGAAAATAAGAGTCAAATGGAACAAAAAACTACTGTAAATAGATAAACATCAATTATGTATAGCTCGTAGTATTACGCTGTAATGGAGCAAGCAATAAACCATATTAAAAAAATACGCACGTACATACATACATACATAAATACACACATACAAATACACACACACATACATACATACGTACATACATACATACATAAATACACACATACATACATAAATACACACATACATACATACACACACACACATACATACATACATACATATATATATACATAAACACACATACGTACATACATATACATACGTACATACATACATACATAAATACACACATACATACATACATAAACACACATACGTACATACATGCATACATACATACATACATACATACACACATACATAGCTGGTTAAACGGCATGTAGTACTACCGAGGGTAGTGGAGCATGCTCAATAAATCATAATTTAAAAAAACACATACATACATACATACATATATATATATATATATACATACATAAATACATGCATACATACAGAATGCCTTTAGTCTTTAAAGGTTTTAACCTAACTTACACACAGGCCCGATTTTTGAAGGTCGAATTTCTAGTTTTCTGTCTGACTAGACTCCTCATTCTGACACAGTTCCGACCGACGTGACGCATATGTGAAGACAGTAAGAAGATAAAATACCTTCGTAACAGCATTTAAAACTGTAGGCAGACAAGACTGTCACGTTCTGTGTATGTCGCTTACGGTGCAAAATATATTTCATGGTATATACGGCCATCTTTAATCTTACCCTTCAATAATTACTACAGAACTTCATAGACAATATCAAATGTTTGTTGAAAGAGGTGCGAGAGCCGCGTGCACAAAAATTCACGACTAACACCACAACAGTTTTTATGTTACTTTGCGGCATAAACACTCTTAAGTTAACGAAGAAAATCTCCATTAAGTTGCTGCAAAGTAACTAAAGGCAAAGTGAAGTTTAAAATGTATCTGATTGCTCAAATCAAATGTTGTCTATTTTAAATAAAACACTTTCTTCAAATAAACGTGGGAAATGTAGAGAATGTTACAAGCACAGACCACGATATATTATGTCTTGCCTGTGTACTGCATGACACAACGGCCGGAGTGGCTGCCTCCTCTCTAAGCTGTCTGCTTATCCTGATGAGGTGTTGTGCGAAATAACGATAACGCATTAAGAAAGGCCGAAATAGAGAATACACATTTTCATTACACAATTGCGCAAAAAGAGATAATTTGTATTCCTGTAGCCTTCTATTGCCAAAGGAATCTTCGTAAGGCAAAAAAAAAACTTAAAAGGCATCATTATAAAACGCGTAAGATACAAATATGTTTTCAGAAACAGTGAACAATGGCAAAGAAAATAAACCTATGCGAGGACTGAAACAATGTCACGTGACTTTAGACATAAAGCTGCAGTGTATTTCATGAAAACAACGCAGCTTTTACCTTCACCAGAAGAGTCCACTAGGTTCGTCTTATCCAAGCCAACTCAATCGAGTTCACATCTTCACGACCAAATTTCCTAAGATCCAGTTCATTTCCACAAAATGCAGACACTTTATTGATCAGCTGAGTGACTGTCGTCGTCTCAATAAAAGATATGTTCTATGGAGTTGGACTGTGTGACAGTCGCCATCATGTGATTACACCAAAGAGCTTTAGATGTCGCATGTATCACTGATGCGCACGGAGAAACATTCATGCGAACTTAAACAAATTGCTGGCCTCGTGCGTCCTCTTAATGTCTTCTCGCTTGCTTGTGTTTGTGTGCGGGGACCGATGGTATTCTCTGACGCTGTCAAGCGCGATTCAGTTGCAGGAGCTTCCATTATAACAGGCCGCTTATTTCACCATTCTCCAGGGTTCTATACCTAGGACAACAGAAGCGTATAACACCCCCCAGCCTCTCACACAACCACCACATAACGTAGTCTGGTTCCAACATATCCCACTGGTGTCATTCCTAATTCCCTTGGTCGTCTCTGCTTGCTATAGACGACGAAAATACTTAAAAGTTAATTACATCTCTTTTATTGGCTGTTAAGATGCCAATGCAATTTACAGGTGCTAAACAAATCATAAATCATATTTATATAGAATCACCAGCCAATATCCTAGATCTTGTAACTTTATCCACTACTTCACAAGACAGATCTGTTTCCCGGCTTCAGGTAAAATATGTGGAAGCATCTACTCAGTTGGGCCCACTAAAAGAAGAATGAAGCAGGGCACGGCCAATTTAGAACACCTGACCTGTCACCCGAAACGTAATTCCAACTGAATGTTTCTTTGCAGTACTCCATATTAATAGGAATGCTGATACTCGCTGCAGAAGTTTGTTTTAGAAGGTGAAGCCAGTTCAGTTCGCAACAAATATCTTTGTTACGAAAGGCCGAACTGTCAGCTCTTATCATGTGTCTAAGGATAGTGCAGCTTAGTGAAAGGGACTCTTGATTTGGAACGTATTGACGCAAGTACGTGCCGTGTCTTGTGTTAAGTTCCGAACTTAGTAACTTGCACATTAATGTGAAAGAATTATCAAGCACTAATTTAAAATGCATAAAATTTCTTTCGTAAGTAAGTACTTCAGTGATTTCAGACAAGTGTTTAAAATTTAATATGTCCATTTTATATGTTACCATAAAGAAAACATATAGTTTGGTTCCGTTAAGCAGCCTCTAAAAGCTGACATAATTTACGGCCCCAGCACGTCTAAATCCAGGCCTCCTGTGACGTAATCCTAACAAGTGCACGCGATGCAATGAACCGGAGGCCCGCGCTGCTGAAAGACTCATATAACGAAGATTTATTTGCTACTATTTTCTCACAAGTTATAAGAGTTCCGCTTTTTTTACAACATTTGTCACTTTAAAGCCACGCTTTGTTAACCTCGTTATCTACTTTGCTTTTGTAAGAATACATGGGTGTCTGTGATTTCGTTTACGTCAAGCAAGTAACATAAATATAAGGAAACTTCCTGTTGTGCATTCTTTATGCAGTTTCAAATGGACGTGCTAAACAGAGAATTTCATCTAGTTAAATTGTGCACTCTGCCTTATTTTGCCAGTACACGCCAAGTTAATAACCGCATTTTAGCCACAACCATTTAAAGATTAGTTTACTTAATACAACTAAACTATCTTCGCGTTATACTACGCACAAAAAATAAGTGGGGAAATGGGGACCAGTATTTGCCCCTGCACCAACTACAGCCTAGTCTTCTCTTTTCGAAACCAGCATAAATTAACCATTCAGCTTTCTTACTTGGTTGTAAAGTCCCGAAACGTCACCACCAATGTTTACTTCATCTTTCCTGGCCTTTAGAAGCAAATGTTTTAAATTATCCACGTCCATATACGAGCCATACTACCCTAAAATAACACCACATACAAATAATTCACCTGCACCTGTCATATAATAAGGCTTTGGCTTGTACAGATTCACAATTCCAAAAACTCAAATAATCAGATATTTAGTGCGCTCCTGTTCTAACAGATTTTGATCCATTCCATACCCTCTACCCACACAGAACACAACGCAATGTAAAGCAATGTGTAGGCATGTACAACCCCCGAGCCACATTCGAGTTTGAAATCCCAGCGTTACGTAGGGCGACGGCTGTGAGAGTTTCAATCCACAGAATCATTTCGACTCACATTAATGGTTTTATATACGATGCCAGAGTACGGCTTACACACCTAAACATGAAATTTCAAAGATCTGTGACTGTCGTTCCGCTTGAGGTCCACAGTACTCTAGAGTTCGAGCTTCAGCTTTCCGTAAATTATGTCATTCTAATTTTCCTTCTACCTGTAATCAGTCATGCGTATAATACACCTCACTGATTCAAATTAGTGGTAGTTTACACTGTTGTCTCGTTATCAAACTATATAACGTTACATTTATATATTCTAGTATTATATCTTCTCTCTTTAATTCGTTCGTTATTAATAACGCTCTATTGAACCTTATTCAAAACATCTGAAAAGAAGTTCGCACTTGGGAACCTTATACTCCGTGAACTAACTCTGTTATTAAGAACCTGCAGTATGCCGGTGAACTTCTAGGGGCAACAGGATTGCTACCAGCTGAAACTTAGTTAAAACTAAAAGGCAGATAATGTAAGTATAACGTAATATTGAGGCGCGTTCCTGTATCTATCATTGCCGGCAAAAGCAGCAAGAATAACATATGTACGAGTGTGTGTCCCTAGCCTTAGTTGTCAAGCATGCAATTGGCATGTGTCATTTGTCATCTCTGGCTCGTCTGGCTCCATACTGTCCCATAAACCGTAAGATTTTCGGAAAAGAATAACTGTATTGATTATAAAACCTGTGGTTTGAATTTCTCTACAAATTTCATTTGAAACACTTCTCATCCTAAGAAGAAATGAGAGAGAGACTGTATGTTAGTCTTCACGTAAAGTATACGTCATTCTTGTCGTGTTTTAATAAAACTTGAAATTTCTTGTCAGATTTAAGAAAAATGCTCAAATATCGAATTTCATAAACATCCGTAAAGTGGGAACAAAGTTGTACCAAGCGGACGGACAGACATACATGATGAAACTAATGGTCTCTTTTCGCAATTTAACGAGAGCACCTAAAAAGTTGTTCTGAAGAATCTGGCTTCATAGAGCTTGGTAATATCTGAAGTGGACTCTTCACTTGTTTTTACGGTTGAAGAAAACATTCAGGAAATATGTACATCACTACACATTTCTATATTTAACTGTCCTGTTACAATAAGTGTAAATTTTCGATTATAGGCCACGGCTTGTGCGGTAGTCTGGGCGTGGTTTGCACCCGACTGCTTCTTCTTCTTCTTCTTCTTCTTCTTCTTCTTCTTCTTCTCCTCCTCCTCCTTCTTCTTCTTCTTCTTCTTCTGTGGCTTCACTATCCAAGAAGGATAATTTCCTCCCTAGTTGCTGTCGTCCATCCACCCCTATCCAGCGCTATTAATCTCCAATTAACAATACCTATATGTCTTTTATGTAATTCTTTGCACCATCTTTCCATCTAGCGTTGGACTCCCCGTGGGTAGCCTCTGGTGTAAGATGTCTTGGTATGTTTTCTAGGTTCTTGCATTGTAAATATTTCCAGTAGTCGCTAATAGGCACTAGTTCAACACAGACACCCGTAGTCAGCTGCACTTTCGTTCTTAACGTAACGCTCGGTCAGTGCAGTCGAAGGCAGTTGTTTCTACAGAAGCACTTCAATTTCCTGCCACCATTACTGGCTCCAGTGCAATAGCTGCTGTCGTCGCCATTCATCTGTGAACGAAGCAACAGCAAGTCTCTTCTTGCGAAGAGCACATTTGGTTGTCGTTTCATAATGAGTGGTAAATGTTTCCTCATGATTTTTTTCGGGGGGGGGGGCAATCTAGAAGAGTAGGTATCGTATAATAAATATCTTAAACATAAATTGCACGATGAAAATATTAATTCTTAAGACAGCGCTAATGTACTGACACTTTAGCCCACATTCCTTTACAATTTGACCGATTTGCACGAAACATTTTACGAACTCTTCTTAGTAATCAACCAAAATGATGCACAAAATCTTAGTTTATAATAAACTTATTATAAAACAAGAATTTGTGCATTAAGTTGGTTAATTTCTAAGATTATACTGAGATACACGGTCAGCAAAACATCAAACGTCTTACGAACATTATGCCACACGAGGCTACTGCAACTCAGCAGCATTTGTTCGTCTATAATCATTAAAAGTGTGAGGTGAAGTAACACTAGAATGACTTCAGTGAAATCTTTGAAAACTAGACCTACACAAAAGGTTAAAATAACTTTTTGAAAAAAGTACAAAAATGACAACGTGACAACCGTGCGAATTTTTTATTTCGCGTGATTACAGCGAGAAAATGGCATTCTCCTGCAGCAGCCGAACAATCTCGGTCTACTACGCCCGTTGCGGTCAACAATCACGCTGTTTTACTTAACCGATATTTTGGATGTCTTTCACACTGAGATCACAGACTGAACAGCGTTCGGTGCAGCGTTTATCTTGTGTAGGTCACGTTAGGCAGTTGAACATAGACACAAACTCTGTTGCTGCACAAAAATGTAAGAATTAAATAATAATAATAATAATAATAAGGGAACATGTATGTTAATAGACGTTGCAATCTCAGGAGACAGAAATGTGATTAAAAAAGAAGCCGAGAAGATTCTAAAATATAAAGACCTTACAATAGAAATACGGCGCATGTGGAATGTAAAAACAAAGGTGATACCAGTAATAATAGGGGCGACTGGAACTAATTTAAAGTCATTCAGAAAACACGTGAGCAACATACCGGGAAAACATGAAGTCAAGGAACTACAGAAAACAGCCATATTGTGCACTGCACACATACTTCGGAAAGTACTAATGTAAAAGTACAATAGATTCAACGCTGAAACTAACGATATAAGCACCATGAATAGTAACAACAGAATAGCTGCAACACTGTATTCCCTAAGGACATAGTTTGTCTCAGGAATATAAGTATAAATACCCTCCATAAAGGAGATGATGATGATAATGATAATATTAATAAATCTGCTGTATTGGACACACATCTAGAAAACTTAAAAGTAAACTTAATGTGTTCTGCTACACAGTTTTTTTATGTAAGCCTACATCATGTTAAGTTACATTCGAGTGTACTCATTGTTGCACAGACCCTTCAGTTGTCTTTATAACACTTTAAAATCCCAAATATATGTTCCATGAAATTTGTGGCCGACAGTGCATCGCTACAATAACCTGCTTCAGAAGCGATTAAACAAGTTCATTTACATTGGATGACAGAATGTAAATTTATTACTCTAACTTTTCTAGTTTAAGCGGAAAAAATTATAAAGATCTAAAATCCGGATTCGCTACAATTAGGGGTTACAGATTTAATCAAAGTTTGACGCAGGTTTACGTACATATACGCAAGTTTGTGTGTAGGGTTTGAATACTGAATAGGGGCACAAGCATCAGAGGCGTACAAGAATCTCATCATCCCAACTTGCATTTGTACTTCTAGTTACAATAAAACACAAACTCCATATAAAGTATTTGTAAGACGGCCATGGCCGAATCCCCTAATCCGTGGAATCGATTACGCCAATAAAGTAAGGCTGAGCACTTTGGAATTATAAAACATGCTGTAACAGAAGAAGGTCTTATCTCGATGAATCTTAATATGGTCTCTTCTTGTATCTCTCAGAAAGTAGTAACGTGTCCTTAATTACAGCGCAGCGCTAGATGGCTGCTCTCATTCACATGCAGGAGGCGTTGCGTCACTAACCACACCGCACTTGGGCGAACACGGAACACGGAACACGGAACACGCTCCTACCGAAATCTTGACGAAACTTCTTCCAGCATCACTCACTGAGCTATGGTCTCATATAAGTTTCCTTCACTGTGCAAACTACCACAGGGGACTGCAGTCATCAATTCTACCGAACAGAGGTATTCGAAGTTGTAAGAAAGACAGTGAAGGAAGATGTGCCTCTATAAAATTTGGTATCATCAGGTTCCTTGTTTTAATTACATTTGGTGTAAGCATTTTTGTTTAGTTACCGACTATAGTAGACTAGGAAATACGGAAAAGTGCTCTGAGTCATTTTCAAGAATAATTGTTACTTAATGTTCGGCGTCGCCATGACTTCACAAAACGAAAGTTGGTTTCACCAGGCAGAAAACCGCGCAAGGCACAGCAGATTGCTCCCAAATCTTTTAGGCGCGATCGCATAATTGCGAAAGGCGACTATTAGCTTCGTCACGTCTGTCTGCCTGTCTGTCCGTCCTTCTGTGTCTGTCCACATGGAACGACTCGGGTCCTACTAGAAGGATTTTCTTGAAATTTGACATTTGTGTATTTTTCTAAAAACGTTTTTGACAAAACTCAATGTCATTAAAGTCTGATAAGAATAACGGGTAATTTACATAAAGACCTATGCATATTTATGTTAACATCTCGCTGAAATCTTCTTAGATTAGAAATGTTTCATACAGAAATTTTAGAGAACAACAAAATATAAATTTTTTGTTGAAAACTTTTTCCGAAAATTGTGCATTTTACGAGATAATGTGCAAAAAGTATGGTAAAGCAAGACAGGCCACAGATGACAATATAATGTGGTGCGTGCGCATGGCATGCTGGATAACTAAGGCTAAAGGTATACACTCAGAATATGTAATAATTATTGTTTTCCAACGGCAAGAATCGTTATGCCAACGCTCCTCGATATGATGTTGCTTCTCTAGTTTAACTACTGGCATGGGTTGATAACCTTTGCAATATACCTTGCCGTAGTCTGAATAAACTCCACAAACTCAGCATTAATTCTGGTATGAATAAGCTGGAGAGCTTAGTCGGCAAATCAAATACTACAAGGTAAGCATACAAGAAGCAGACGGATATACAAATGACGGCCGCCCATTTGAAGAATTTAACTCGACCATTCCAATGGTGGTATACTAGCCGAATCTTCAAAATATTCAACACAAAATTACGAAGTTTGATTTGGAGTTATGGCCACCGTGTTGTTGAATTCTTCGATCTTCTGATATTTTCCACAGCCTCAATGCGTAGTTAGTTATCGACGTTTCGGTAAAGCCTATCAGGGCCACCTTTAAAAATCAAGTGCAACAGTAATACAAAACCAAATTCTCTCACATAGTTAGAACTGAAGCCATAAGTCGAGTGCATTAAGTGTACTTCAGAAAATGAAATACGACGGTCATAGTCCTGGCATAAGACGTCAGATTAGGGGTATATTATCTACAAAATTGTAAACCCGCCTCTTGTGGAGACTTTCGTAATGTCGCATTTAAATTAAAATTCCCGTCTTATTTAACTGCAGCGATTTAAAACTGCCTGTGTTCAGTTTTCTTTATCAATCCAAATTCCAATTCATACAACCACAACATTCCATGACCGGCATTCACTTACGGTCTGTAATTTGCGGTGCCCTCACATACAATACTCCATCCTCATTGAGAAGAGAGAAATTTGGCTAGAAACAGGTAAATTGCCAGGTGTACTAGGCTCAGGGGTTGTCTTAAAGGCAGCATAGCATGTGTTAAAGCAACCTACATACAAGTCAGCAAACCACTACAGGATATCTTGAATCCTGTGGTTTCGACCACCTCCACATGTTGTCGATCGATTTATTCGGGCGAACCGCTCGCCATCAGCTAGCGGTAAGAAACTAGGACGAGATGATGTCCCTTTGAAACGACGATCTCTCTAATTGCTATTGTTCGAGTCATCAAACAGTCCTTCCCTCTCTTCTTCACTGCCTTATTGGCTAGTGAAATTGCACCAAATGTCGTCATCATCTAAGGGTTCAAAGTTGGGAAGCATGCGAACAAATGTGGCTGCTGAGCCTCGAACTCCACCTCATATGCCCTATCGATTTAAACACAAAATCATTATGTGCAAAGTGTCATTTCATGACCACAGCAAAGCAGTCTTCATACTGGGGCTTTAATCTTTCTCTTCCTCAAACATCATGGGCCGGGAAAGTTCTGTCGGTATAGCGACTCGCTTCGAGCTGGATGATCCGGGATCGAATCCCGGTGGGGGGCGAGGTTTTCCGCACCCGTCCAGACCCGCCCTGCGGCCCACCCGGGGGTAACGCGACCGGGGCGTGGCGTTTACCACCAACTCCCACTTAGAGGCGAGGTCAAAGAAAGAGTAGATCTATATCTCTACTCCCCCTCTGAGCATTCGTGGCCTGTTCTAGGGTGAAATTTACCTTTACCTTTATATTCCTCAAATATCTGGAACGTCATACATATACAAGATTATCTGAATTCATTTAAATATAATTGTTCATGGAAAGATAAAATAGTATGCATTATTTAGTTGTTAATATCTACGACATAATAAAAGTTTAATGGAATTTCTGAAATGTCTGTCCGAAAGGAAATCCTGCACCACACACGTAACTTGAGTTGTGTCTAACAGTGTCTTAAAGAATGAGGTATCCGTTCTTTTGGAATGTTACGCTGTGTGAAGGGGTGTTTGGTTCCCGACGTTTCGGGACAGCGTATCGTTGACATTACGAAGGGTCGGAAGGTACAGGAAGGGTATATTAATCAGCCAACGAGCATGGGCAAAATGAAAGAAAGATATTAAAAATTTTCACATTTTTTAAAATCTCCTAAACGCATAGTGCTTAAATACACACTTCAGGATGTTACTAGGTTTTACGACAGTACAGTGATATAGGCACTGCAGCGTCTGTAGCAGAATTGCTTCTATCATTAGCGAGAAACAGTGGAGAAGCCATAAATGTTCTTGGAGTTTCATTAGAGAATCTCCTGACGTTTAAACGCAAGTTTATATAAAGTGGTGTTTCATAATAAGTTCGCTTTTGGCATTGTAGGCGGAATTATTGCACCCTTAAAATCTGTGGCGCATCTAAAACGCAATACGCAATATTATGACGACACAGAAATATACTGAACATTCTAATGCTTCAGACAGCAGCAGCAGCAGTAGCATCAGCACTGCTACAATTAATACATATAAAGCGGAGAAATAAACACTGACATCAAGAAAAGTGACAATTACGGTACGCCTAGGAAATATAATTCGCATTTTGGCACTCAAATTCTCTTAAAAATTAAATACGGTGTAGATTTTTGACAACTAATTCTGTTTTAGCTTAAGGATATATAGTCTTATGGCTTTCTGAAGTGTTATATTAACCGATAAACACCACTACACAGATCTAACATATTAGTTGTTATTTAACACAACTACATGTTTCGGACGTCTAACTCAGCCATCATCAGATAGGGCACTGGTACACAAAAGGAATAAAATGGAGAGATGGTTGTGTTTATCGGTAAATATAACACTTTAATGGTAAGAAATACAAAACGAACGATATTACCTAAGATAAACTTACGAGTTTTCTCGACAGCGCTACCTTGAATCCACCTTAACCGTTGAATCCATACATGGGTCCGATTTCATGAGAGGGGTGTCCGACTCTCCTGCCTGTGTGGTAAATGTAAAGCTGGCAATGAGCTCAGTAAATAACCATGACATATAGATGTACGGGAAAAGTTTCAATGACGTCAAGGCATCTGCTTCAGCCACAGAATTTGTTGTACCTAATTACGTCTGCAGGGTTTTTATTTATTTAGCAGGTTGTACAATGTTTCCACATCTTCCTGCGCCCATTTGACAATTATATTATTTTCTTCCTCCAGTTGCCTCTGTAATTCCGGTCTTCTTCCATTAATCCCTTTTCTCCCACCAGTCCTCTCATCCCTTCCGCCCAAGTAAGTTTAGATCTACCTTTTTCTTTACCGTTGCACCGTGCATATTAAATAAATGTGAATTAGATCTACCTCGTTTTCTTCTTCCTGGTGGGCCCCATTTCATAACTCCCGTGAGGCGTTACTAGTCTTCCATCGGGCGCCTCCCCCGGTGGCGGATAGGGGAAAGCTCACCAGATATGGCGAGTTCCGGGGAAATAAATTACCCGGGGCGGACCAAAACTAGCACTGCTGCTTTGCAGTTTGATACTGGCGCATCATGGGCTAGAGGAAGAAAACCTTGATCAAAGATCAGCTGGTCCTCCAGGTTAGGGGTTGATGCAGCAGGCCAGCCCCTGCTCATCGAAAAAAAAATTGCTAAAAAGCCCATTGGAAATAATCTGGATAGATGAAACCTATGACGACATAATCTACGCAAGAGGACTATACGATTAGGCACGCTGAATGTACAACGAATAAGTAAAAAAACAGGAGGAATTCTAAAGGGTTTGGAAGAATTAAAACAAGACATTACAGGATTTTTAACTTCTCCAAAAAATAATTTATTTCTTCCCCCCGTATTGCGCAGTTTTTCAGTGACTCATTACTTACAGCACACTTCTTGTCCTTGCTCTGTAAATTTAATTTTACATATTTTGACACTGCTATTTTGCTATGTTTAATTCTTACTGTAATGTACTAGGCTATGGTTGTTTTCTGACATCTCGTCGGGTTGTTAATGTTTACCAATAAGTGTCATTTATTTTGTCGCCAAGCAGTTAAACCGCAGAGCATGAACGAACTGTAGTTACGCTCTTAGTCATTAAGGTATATAGGAGATGCGGAAAAGTAATAGTAGTAGTAGTAGCAGTAGTAGTAGTAAGAGGTATTGGTTTTAAAAACTCTTGAGTCCCTTTGAATAGCAAAATTAATTTTCAAAATACTTTTTATATTAAAACAATTTTAGAAGCTGGCTTCTTTACTTACGTCTTGGTACACTTCTGTTGTACTTTAAGTTTAGCTAAGTTAATTAAAATTTTGATTATGTTTTGGCTACGGTTGTTTGGTATATTAGCTTCTCGAGCGGATTATTGTTATCTAGAAAAGCTACGGAGAAATCTCTTTTTCCTGGTAAAGGCATTGTTTTCTGGAACGTGACGCCGTGTAACGTCTTAGTTCGGTACCAAAAAGAAAAAAAGATCACTTGGAAGACCTAGGGGTAGAGAGGAGGAACATGTAAAATGGTCTTTAAAAAGCAGGACGGGAGGGCATGGACTGGATTAGGACAAATGGCGGGCTATTTTGAAAAGATGAACTTTCGGATTCCATACAATGCAGGGAATTTCATAACTAACTTGGGAAATATTAGCGTCTTTTGAAGAACCCTGTTGCGTAGAGTTAGTTATTCAACCAGTTAGGTAGCTGGTAAGGGGGGCGATAAACTCGTAGGCCAAAATTAAATCGGTCCTAGAAATTTTAGAGTAGATATCTAATAAAAATTTAATTGACAGATAGTGATTCTTGTCTAACATTAAACATGCGGATGGAGACACAATATATCCCATTCTCTCAATAGTGTTGGACATTAAACATGCGGATGGAAAACACTAGCTTCTGCTGTCTTATTAGTGTGGAATATTCAACCAGAGGATGGGCGGACATTATCTTCCATTTTGCATTCTCCGTATCCGATTTTTGAACATAAAAACAGTTTGCCACACCCAAGCGAAGATTCTGCTTGCAGAGACGTTCATCGCATTACGAGATAGACGTCTGAGTAGTACATATCATAGTTTAAGAAACAAGTGCCTGTAAGATATAAAACCAAACTATATTTCTCGTCTGACGTAATCTTGAAAGAGGCAGGAATTATAGGTCTCACAAAGTTCCACGGAGCCTATTAGACACAGAACTCCTTCAAGAATGTAGCATTTAAAGGTCAGATTGTAGAGGTTTCTCTATACTTTTACTTCTTAGCTTCGTCTTTTTATATACCATCCATTCCGGCAGTAGAGTTGGTAGCTATTTTGACCGCTGTCTGATGACGTCACGTCTCTGGGGCGCGATAATAGAGTGTCTGTCTGAGGGAGCAGAACGAGAAGTGGGGGTTACAGGGTTGGAGAGATTTTCACAGGCAGCTTTGAGAGTGAGGGCTTCTAAAATCCCTCTGGGAGGGTTAAAGGGAAGGGAGAGAAAGAAGAAGTAGAATCGGGGTAGGATGGGGAGAGAAAAAAGTTCTGATTGAACGTCCCCTTTGGCCCAACGTCGTTCAATACTTCGTTACTGGACTGGCGAGAATAGATGCCTGTCAGGAGGCCTACAGGCTGTGTTACAAGCTCAGCAAGCGTGTTAATATCTGTGTCAGGTAATAACCAAGGGACAGGGTTTTATTTTCATTGGTCTCACTAGAACACGTTCTTCGCTATTTTGACCCTTAGGACGAATGACGAAGAGCAACGGTGAAGAAATGAGCGGTGATGTTGTGTGGAGTGGTGAAACTGACGGCTGTAACATGGTCTTAGTGGAATTACACATACACAAAATCCTGAGTTGTCAACATCGCAGGGTACCTGCACATTTGCCACTGGCCGTAGTGCAGGTAAACTGCAATGTGAATCAATCAGGATTTTTGAATGTCAGTTATGGCAAACCCGCAATTCTAGTCCCCTAAAAATACACAGTGCTTATCGTAGAATGATAATGAATTCGGCAAGTGAAACATCACATGGTTACAGTTGGTTATTGCAACACGTATAGATATTATGCATGAACTACGCCAGAAAAATGATATTTTAATGTATTGAATTAGTTTTAACAGAATCGCAAATAAATTACCATATATACCACAGGTTCTAAACATAATGTTTTAAAATTTTAATGTTTAGAAGGATACTAAAGTTACACTTAATGTCTGTAAGCCCACATGTTTTGAAAAATGTATAGCTAATAAGCAGCAACCGGGTAGATTCTGTTATTTTGCTTGAATGTTTGCCCTGAGGATGGTCGGTCGGTCACCACCGTAAGATAATGAGTATAAATAGAAGGACATGTCTTGTAATGTTACGTATTTCAATGTCTTTATAATTCAAACTTTAATAGATCAGACCAACAAATACACTCTGTCTTTACAGTCCATAATAATCTACATTATATCGGAACTATAACATGTTTCGATTCTCAAAGAGTCATTTTAAAGGAGTTACTTTGATTGTAGAGAGAAGCAGACATGTATTGCGTAATTGCATTTAATGTATGTCTTTATACACACTTCTCTCTACAATTGAAGTAACTCCTTGAAAATGGGTGGGCCGGGTAGCTCAGTTGGTATAGCGACTGACTACGGGCTGAACGGTCCGGGATCGAATAGTCTCCTACTGATAAGTGTAGTAATTTTGGCATGCACGACACGCTACAACACCGCCTCGTCGAATGTGGAGAAGGACCACAGATCTGGCAATGGACAACACAGAAACTTGCCCTCATTCTCAGGACAATCCCAACTCGAATACCGAGCGACTGGCTCTTACGTCCACAATGTGCACTGTGGCCTCCTACG
>Ga0123352_10005794_pt1 | contig 18722 bp, 16 predicted proteins | sample TergutLab28metaG_FD_89700 | JGI IMG/M metagenome (GOLD analysis project Ga0123352, IMG submission 89700) | Labiotermes labralis P1 segment gut microbial communities from Petit-Saut dam, French Guiana - Lab288 P1 | ecosystem: Host-associated > Arthropoda: Insects > Digestive system > Gut ... | reverse complement strand
GGAAGGAGACCACTGGGGAGACCTAGGCATAGATGGGTGGATAATATTAGGATGGATCTCCAGGAGGTGGAATGTGGGTATATGGACTGGATTGGGCTGGCCCAGGATAGAGACAGGTGGCAGACACTTGTGAGTGCAGTAATGAACCTTCGGGTTCCGTGAAATGCAGGGAATTTCTTGACTAGCTGCAAACCAGTTAGCTTCTCAAGAAGGATTGTGCACCATGGAGTAAGTAAGTAAGTAAGGATGGCCTAATGCAGATGCGTGTCTCTTTGGTAATTTCACAGTTAAAATACATTGATATTAAAATTAAAATCAAGTATTTTATAAGTTTTTTAAAGAAAAGCAGTAATAAAAATTAGAAATGCCAATGTATTCAGTGATTTTTATGCACAGAACATTTACAGTAGTGTCAGCTTCATTTATGCTATCCATCTTTTCTTAATTTGAGAGCAGTGGCCTTGCTCAATGTGTGTTCAGTACTTAATTGCTCTACAGGACAAAAACAATACACACATACACAGTGAACACCACAGCATATAAATATTTTGCAGAGTACTTTATATTATTGAAATTAAAGTTAAATGGTTACACAGTCACAATGCACTCCATTAAAACTACATTTCTTCAACTATTGGATTGCCTACATGCCATGAGCTTGTGTCTCAAAAGTAGATGCTTTGTTAAAATGCATCAACTGTTTTGTGGACCTGGACTAATGTGGAGGAGGTAAAGAGGCTGTAGTGATTCACTGTAAGTGTTGCAAAAATAATTTTTCTCAAACACAAGCCACTGCTTCACCAGTGCAACAGATGACACACATCACAAATAAGACATGTTTCTTATGTCCAATGAAACACATGTTGGAACAACCTTGGGGATTAGCTGTTAGAAAATGACAGCATCATTTCATTTCTGTATACAGTTGCTCCCTGAAAAGTGACAATCCCACTTACGACCAACCGAAGTTACAACCAAAATTTCCTTAAGAAAATTTCAATACAAACTACTATAAAAATGTCATTAAAATTTCATGTTGACCTACATTTGAATTGCATGTACACAGTGTTGATTGTCACAACTGGGATGATGTCTGTTCTTATTATTTCACAACAGAAAGACCACTTATTTGAATCCCCCTCAACCTGCTGGAGGGTGTATATTCCACCTCATTTCAAGTTTTTTACTTACAACCGTGTTTACAGAACATATCCTGTTCAGAAGTTGGGGAATAGATGTATGTGAAGGAAACTGAATGAATGGGAACTTGGGAAAACTGTTTTATTCTTGATGCAGAAAAATGTATTAAAATGGAAGGACAGTTCAGTGAATTGGGAACTCTTAATACCACCTTTTTAAACAGAAAACAATAAAGGGCAAAGTATATGTTAATCACACAGGAAGATTTTGGTACTCAATTATTCTGTCTGACATGGGAAAACATCTCAAGCAGTGCCATCTTAAACAACTTTCACTGCATGTTAAAATTTTTATTTTATCACATATATTAACACAATTTATCAGGATAAATTCTGTTCATATGTGACTAAAAATTCTTTCTTCAAATTTTGTGGATTTGTTAATTGCTTGATATGTACCCACCAAGACAGATGTTCCAATTTTTCACTTTGTAAGAACTCCTCCCATTGGCACATGCTAGCTATATCTTCCAGTAGCACACCTTTATGCAGGACAGTATACCTGTTGTGTGTCTATAAGAAAATGTAATTTAGAAATGAAAAATTTGGAACATCCATACAAGTGGATATGCATGGAACTATACAAGAATCTACAATTTTTAGAAAATTTATAAGTTGCACTCATACATAATTTAGCAGTGACATATTGGTTTGAATATATTTTAAAATAATATTTAATACATTTTAATATATCATTACAACTGGACTCATGCTACAGTTGTTACATAGCATGGGTTTGGGGCTCTGCCATGGGTCAGGCAATTAGTTGTTGGCCTCTCACTGTGGATGCCCAGGTTCAGTCCCAGGCCAGTCCATATGTGCTAGTGGTGGACAAAGTGGCATTGGAACAAATTTCTAGGTGCATGCACATAGTTGTAACAATGTACCTATTAGCTTTGACATATCCATCCATCTGGCCATCAACATTTATCAGCACAAATCCCAATGGATGGATTTCCGTAAAGTATGTTATTGGAGACTCTATGAAAATCTGTTTAGAAAATCCAAATGTGGATAATATTTGACTCTTCACATGAGGATCTAAGGATGTTTTATTGTTGTTGGTGGAAAAATTAAATCACCATGAAAGTGCTGTCTCAAGTTCAATGGTATCAGATGGTTGTGGTAGCTGAAGAGGTATAACATTACACAAATATGCTACAATATTACTTTACTGTCTTTCCTCCACTCCTCCATACTCATTCATTCATTCACCTATCCCCAATGCTATCTTAGTGACTGACACAGTCATTAAGTAACACACTTAAAAGATATAGGTTTTAATGACATAATACTGTGATAAGTGGTTATAAAAAACTAACAACATACCAAGACTTTATGCTTACCTCTTGATTATGTGTGTAGAAACATGTCGCTTCTCCAGAACATCAAGACCAGTTCTGAGGCCCACCCAGCCTCCTGTTCAGTGGGTACTGTGGGTCCTTCAGGGTTAAGCAGGTGGGATGTGGAGCTGACTGATACCTGCCTCCAGTGCCAGGGTTAAGAATGAGGGGAACTACATCTTTGCTTCTCCTATTTGCCTTCTTGGCATAGACAGGGACTTTTTTTGTGTAGAAACATGTACTGGGCACAAATGGTGTTAATACAAACTCATTAGAGCAATGTAATCTTATGCAAATTTGAAATAGTGCAAAGTAACATTATTAAAAAAGCCTCACTTTAGACACAAAATTTGAATTATTTGTGAAACCAAAAATTATCATTCATTGTTTGTTTATTTATATTGTGCTTGAAAAGTATGTTTAGAAGCAAAAATATGCTACAGTGGTTGTAGATTTATGAGCTAGGCACAGTATTTCTGTTACATTTAGGTAGTGTCTTTAACAATTACTGAATTGGAAATTCTAAGCAGATTAATTAACCCATTTCCATGAATCAGTGTCCTTTTGAGAAGCTAATAGTTGTCATACTCAAAAAAGAAAGTGCCTTTGTTTAGCTTGAAAGTTCATTCTCAAGCAGAGAAGCACACCACCGTACTCAGTACTGAGCCAGAGGACTACAGTCCACACTTGCCACTGTTGTCTTAATATCCACTCAGTATTTCCTCCCAGCTGCTCTGTTTTGATTATGATGATGACCACATGTCATATCTGTAATTGTAGTTTTGTATATTTGAATGTGCATGAAATATAGTAGAGGGAAACACAAAAAAAAAATACTGCACTGAAATAAACTTAAATGTAGCAAGCATTTTCCACATTGAAGTTTCCCATAATTTCATTCTGAATGCTGTTTTGATTTGTTAATGCTGTTCCCAAATATTTGAACATATTCAGGTCTCAAAGAATTATATTATGATCTTCTTTATTGTGTCAAAAGAACACAAATATACAATTATTAAGATCACAGTCTTGTAGGGCATACGTCTCATCCAGGGATCAATACATTCCATCTTCTTTGGATGTAAAGTGTCATGATCGTGATCACAGTATTCCACCCTTGGATCCTCTCCGCAGCCAATTCAACCCATTTCAAATCTTCACAAATTTTACACTTTTTCTCCATTACAGGATACTTTGGTTGGGGGGGGTTCAAGGAATGAGTAGTGATATTCTTTAGTTTTAGTTTAGTTTTACTGCATGAGTAGTGATATCCTGTTGCAATTAGGAAATACTGTGTGGAGCGAAACTTTGGTTTTATATTCCTTGAATCTACTTTTTTTTTTCATTCTGTGCACATATTTATTGGTCCCACAAAAACTTCCATACAGACATTATTAATTTTGTTGGGAATATACATACGTGCTTTCTGCCAAATTTCTCGATTGTATGTTCAAGTTGAGCTTAAATAGGCATGTTGCTGAATTTATTGTTAGGTACAGTTTGCCATCTCATCTACTGGCTTTATATATGCTTCCTATTCTGTGTCTTTACAATCATACCAGCAGAGTGGAGCCATACACCCAAAAGCATCTGTAAACTTGGCACCTGACCCAGCCTGCTAGAGACATACATTTATGTGCTGAATTTGTCTAGTGTTATTACTTCCCTATAGACAGCAGTAGTGACGTTAACCTATAACTCATCACAGACTAGTTGTATATAAGTATGTACGACTTTTCTGATTCACACATGTAACATGTTTTAGTTTATGTGGACCCTTTAGAAATGTAAAATCCAGGTGATCTGTGGTCTGGGTATTGATGGTAGCTCCTTCTGTCAGACCTAACTTGGTATGTGCCTCCTTACCCTTTCACCTTAGGAATAGCAGATGATGTGCAAATTCCAGACACTCTTTGATTCTAAACCCACATATATATTTGTTATATAGGCAGGGAGTCAGATGTAACTTTGTAGTCTGTGATCAAAAATGTAGACAGCGTGTCATATTTTATGCTTGGGAAAGCAGTAATATGAAAAGGGCCTCTCTGTATGCACACACTGTTTTATGTCTGTACTTACTGTAAGCCGCAACAACAACAACAACAATAATAGTAATCACCATCATCATCATGATCACCACAAAACAACAAGAGCATTAACTACAACAACAACAACAACCACAACAACCAGCTGTTCATTTTCATCCATACTGCCAAGGACTGCAACTTCTAACACTGAATTTTGTGCATCCCTTACATTAAGTCTGATGGTATACATTATTCATATAACAGTGTTCGATCCACCACTTCCTATTACAACATTCCATTCCCTTTACCCTTCTGATATTTGCTTCTGTTTGGTCTTCCCACTTACATTTAAAGTTTATCTAGATTTCTTAATTCTGTGATCTTAGTACAATTAATTTCCTGTATACTATCTCCTAATTTACATTTAGCCACTTCCTCTTCAAAAGTATTTCTCTACATTGTGTTTCTGTGCATTTTGAACATAACTGAATGGCATTCTCTTCCTCCCTGCATGGGGGACAGGTACAACTTCATCATACCATCTAAAACATGTTACTTTTCTAAATTCTCCAACATTCACTTTAACTTCTCCCAATCTCCTAAGTTGAAATTCAAGGGAGAAGTGGGTGGGGCAAGTCCTGATTCCGACCCACGTTGTTTCAGAGTCGGACAACCTGGGGAGCACTGATTCGGAAGTTAAGAAGATTTTAACTCTGCACCTGCCTATTTCAGAGTACGATACACTGGGCAGTGACTCTGAGGGAGAAATCCCAGGGGGACAAGTGGCCGCTAGCCAGGAGCTAGTCTCTTTCAGACACAGGATGGCTCGAGGTAAGTACAATGACAATTCCTCACGATCTAATTCATATAACATAGCCACAAACCAGGCACTAGTCCCTTCCAGACACAGGATAGCTCAAGGTGAGTAGTCACAATTTGCTTCATCACAAATAACCTGGCCACTAACCAGGAACTAGTCTCTTTCTGGCATGGCACAGCATGAGGTGAGGAGTCACAGTTCGCTTCATCACAACCTGTTTTGTATAAAGTGACCAATAACCAGGAGCTAGTCTCTTTCTGGCATGGCATAGCTTGAGGTAAGGAGTCACAATTCACTTCATCACAACCTGTTTCACATACAGTAACCACTAAACATTAGCAAGTCTCTTTCAGGCACAGGATGGTTACGTAGTCACACAACTCCAGACTCATTCAGTGTATTCCATCTAGTTTCTCAGCCTGTCTCCTTGTAGTTCTTTTTTGCACCTAAGCTAGATGGCCAACTCTCTTTAACTTCCTTTAATCCACTTTCCTAATGAATACTTATATTGAGGCCACAGAAAGAAGTCCTTTTCACATATACCACAAGCTGTTACATTTCGCCCTTCTACAATACTCTAGTTTTGGTCTTCTAGCCATTCTGTTGACACAAATGTCTGCAATGATACCTGCTGGCAACAAGTGCTTTGGACTTTATAGTGAAAATAACAGGCAGAAAGTGTGGCGCCTGAAGCATCATCATCCACAGTATCCATGGGACTTCTGTATTCTTGGTATAATGAGATATGCAAATCACAAAGTTCCACATTATTATTATGAGCTGGGGTATTGTAGTTTAACAGTCCCTTGGTTGGACAACCAAGGGATTGTTTCCATTACTGGCACAGTCAATTGACACAGTATCCTTACCCAGTCTCCTTTTCAGTGGGTATCAGAGACTGTTTCTCCAGTGGTAAAGTGGTTAGCATGTGAAGCTGACCACTCACCTCCATCTAGAGCAGGGGTATCCAACAATTGTGGCGGAGAGCCACAACTATTAGTATGGGCTGCTTCTTAGGCCACTTGTATAACATTCACAGTAAGTGGTCTGTAACCTCCTAAACTGTTCTGTAATTTGTATAGTACAAACATTATTTACAAATGTGACTGCTGGCTACCTAATACAAAACTGGCAGGCTGCCATGCAGCCAATGGAATGGACACCCCTGATACATTGTAAAGGTTTGGAATGTGTAGAGCTTTACTTCCACACCCCCATTGCCTTCATGAGATGCACAAGGGCAGCTTTACATTTACCTACCTCAAGTCATTATTTTCTTCCATTCTGTACCTACACAACTGTCTAATAAGCTATGTTTATGAACCTGGACAGCTTCAGTCCCAACCATAATTCAATAATGATATAAAAATATAATTTTGAGCAAATATCTTATATGTATATAAGGCATTTGTGCCAGGACATCAGTTCATGGAACACGACTGTTTCACCCCTTCTGGGATGCAGATGCATGCAGTTGTCAACCAAAACAGCTGCACAATAATGATGTGAACTGGTATATTTGTTGCAGAAGTTGGCAAGCCTGGCATGGAGGAATCAAGCTCATCTTCTGAAACTTCTCCGTCAGATACAAGAAAACCATACCCATCTAGGAAGTCCAAGAACAAAGGACAGATGATGGGGAAGCGACAAGTACGAAGCAGTAGCGGCTACTCCAGTCACACTGAAGAAACCACATTCAGGTAGGCTCCCCCACCTGTACAGGAGTACAGTGAGCAGTTAAGGTGTTTATCAGTATGTATGAAACATATCTGTCATTAATGAACAGAAGAATTAACATCAACCTACCTGTAATACAAGCTCCTTTCTTAGCCTACTTCTCTTCCTGGCTGTGTGCTTGTCCTTCCCAACTTAGGACAGGATGTAAGTTGATTTTTATGCAACATGATATGACTTGTATGCCACTAGAGCCTGCTTTATTGCCGTCCTTTCTGATATTACCTGTAACCAGTAATAAGAATGTGGCAGATGTGCAAACTATGAAATATGGGGTAGGCTTTATAAGTACTGCCTGGGGAAGGCTCAGAGAAGTGCCTGTGCTAAGGTATGGGGAAATCCTATACATGCAGTTCTCATCTAGACAAAATACCAGAATGTTGCATCATTTATAGAGGACATGTAGAAAACACTATGGAATGCAGATGCTGGTAGTAAATAACATCATACTTCACCAATCTTAACGCAGATGGACTGTATGTTTGTCATATGCTTACTTGATCTAATTATATAACAGTGTTTACAAAGTGAAAGAAGTCTGAATAATCCTTTCAGTAGGAAAGTGGGTTGTTTTTGTAAGTTGTGCATGGAGCTCAGTGTTTACCATTTTAATACCTACTGGTGCTGATAACCTCTCTCTCTCATGCATCCACCAGCTATTGTTGCCGTGTTGTCAAGTCACTTTTCATCTACAGTTTCAGTGATCGTATTCATCCTCCTTCACGTTTTTCTGACTCACACTCACATGAACTAAGTGAAGCAGAGTGCGACATGAGCAAGTTGGGACGCAAGTCTGGGCGCAGTGGAGCTTCCACAAAGCTCAGCAGGGAAACATCGTTCCAGATTGATGTCTAGCCGCACACTGTAGTGCCTTGCAAAGTGGAGGTGAGTGTTGCTACAACTGTCTGTAGCTTATTCATGATAATGATCATGTCACTCTGGTTTCCATCACAATATTTTTGTGTAATGTAAAAGAAATTCCTAATAACCATCACACAAAAAAGTGTAAACAGGTAGTTGCATTACAGAATGAAGATGAATAATTTACAGACAGTTTGTTAAGAAATAATAAAGCTAGGAGCTCCAAGGAGTGTAGAAAGTGACGAACATTCTCAGGACTTTTACCGAATCAATATCAGCGTGCCTCAACAGGCATTATGTGTATTGCAAGAGTGTCACATACATCACTTCTCTAAAACCAGAACTGTAGACGTGAACACACATCATGACATTCCATTACCTGGCTTCCATCCTGTTGTACACACTTATCAACTTAATATAGACCCAATTTTATTCACTGCCAAGGGATAATTTGTAGAAATGTATAAGTTAATATTGAAGATTGATCAGTTGCTTTATCCTTGGTCATGGTCTAACAGTAGAGTGTACTGCCCCTTTCTTCCAATCAGCGTGCTTCTCAGTCTGACATGAGACTGCAGTTCTATGTGATTAGATAAATACAATAATGAGTGAGGCATGAGATATGTGAAAACAGATGTATCATATGTTTGTTGATATTTCAGTAAAATTTTAAATATGATAATTGTTTGTAATCATTTAATTTTCCAAGATGTATTCTGCATGTTATTTTATGCAGCAACATAAAAATAAAGGTCATTTAACACCGGACTTTTTGGAATTCTGTAGCATGATGTACAGGGCTACCAATGTAATGTGTCATAATATAAAATACTTCCAAGTGATTGTTTTCATCCTCATCACACAATTACATGACTCTTTACTATGTGTTAAAACAATATAAAATCATATGAGATGTGTCTCACAACAGTGAATATTACCTTTAAAGGTCAAACAGGAAAACTCTGTCCTGTTAAACTAATGTCCTCTTAGCCAAAAAGGGAAGGTTAACCCACTACATGATGACATTTTTAAAATGTCCCGCACTTATAAAGATAGGGCCCTTATTCAACATATTTGTCTAAAAAGCTTGTACACAAATTTGAAAATTAATTCTGGTTAAAATTCCACTTATGACAGTAATTGTTCTTACTAACCCCTTACATTTTTTGCACTAATTGGGAATTATTTAAAGATTTCTCCAGGCAGAAGTTCCTATTTTCTTTCTATTCAAATGGCAAAACTAAACAAATGCACATATACAGGCCCTTCTGCCCAGTCTGCTTTTCATGAAATCTTTTGTGAAATCCATGGCCCCATCACCTGCATTATTTTTTCAAGAAAGAGCTTTTGAAAAATATCAGTTCAGTAACAACAGTGGCAAAATTTACTTACATGTGTGTGCTCTACATTTCCAGTTCAGTGTCAGATGGTGCTGAGAAATGCTTTCTGTATAATATACCTCAAAACATGGAGTAACAAACAAACCCACATTGCATTCTGGACACTTGAATTGCATTCTTGTTTCTTTGTTATCAGCAGAACACACATGGCAGTGAATTCTCTTCCCTTCCAAAGGCCAGTGTTGTGTTGTGTGCCAGGTCATTTTAGTTGGGGGATGGGGCTTATCATCCTTGTCTTGTGGTATGAGTTCAAGGCACCCCACCCCTGCCTCGTGTATTAGGTTTCTCGCTAATGGCAGTTGAATAATTGATGTAGTAATTTTGAACTACAGGAGATAAGAATGTTAAAACTGTTGAGATATTTGGGTCCAGAAGGTGGAAGAATAGCTTCTTTGTTCATTTCCAGGGCCATCTTCTAATGAAGTAAGAGTCTGTCATGCAGTCCAATTTTTCCACATCCCCTTGTGCCTTTTACAGTCTTGTATGATGGCTAATTTCAGAGCTTTTCCATGCTCATCATACAGATTACCTTCTGCTGGTGGAGAAGACATGTCATGTGTCAGTATGTTTCACATTTCATTTGTCTTTCCATGCCATGGCTGTCCAGTTGTCCCTCACCCTAATTTTTGCCACATTGCTTCAGTTTCATTTTCTGTCGACAACTCTCAGACTACACTATTCTATTTGGTCTAACAGCCCCACACAGTATGTTGTCTTAGCAGATAATTTGTCAAATATTAAAGGAGATAAGTTGTCCAAATACAGTTAAGGCCTTGCAGCAAGTCTAGGAGCTATCATTTAGAGAGCAGCACATTTTCTATCTTTTCCCAAATACAGTCATATTGTACATACGAATATATGTACTAGAATCGCACAGCTTGTCATTTTTTATCCCAACCTATTTGCGTTTCCTCATTACACAGTGTTTGAAAATGACTCTACTTTGAAGAGCACAATAAATTTAACTGCTAAGTGTTCAGTTGGGCTGTAATATTTAGCATATGTATCACTGAGATCACTCAGCTTGTCGTTTTTACAGTCGGTCATATTTTTCCCATGTTCATTTTTGTTGCCACTGCAATTCAGAAATCATAAGTACATGAAAGAATCTGTCTCAGTATCAGTTGTGTTATGTACCATTCAGTACATATTCACATTTTAGCCATATTATTGCAATAGGAAGTAAGAAGCAATCCTATATCAAACCCAACAGCATATGAATGACAGTGTGACTAATCATTCTGAAAATGTTACCATATTTTATTGCTCTGATAGGTAACAAACTGAATTGTTGAGGGGAAGATTGACATAAACATTCTACACGATCACCCATTTTAACCCTTTAAAGAGTAACGTCCACTATAGTAGCATCACCTTGTAATGTCAGAAATGCTAACGTCTACTCTAGTAGACCTTCCTTTGGCAACGCTGACAGCCCTCTCTTCTATCTGACTGCACAATGTCTCAACACTGAATCACTCATGAAAACAGTCCTGTTTCATATTTGTGTGTAAGCACTTAGTCAGCTACCAAAGAAACCCTAATTAGCCATGAATGCGTGTCATAAGTCTTGAAAACATACTGTGCAGTTAGTTATGTCTTGCATTTAGTAAATGGACTGGAATGTTTTGGTAATAAAACTTTTGGGTATTCTACTAACAGGCAGCTGAGTAACGAACGGTTCTTAGGTTGGAAAAGAGAACATTATACCTGATCTATGCATTATACCACGAAGCAGCTTGCAGAATTTCCACTTCATTCAATAGTGATTTTTCTGTTTGCGGGTTAGTTGTACTGAAGTTTTGCTGACAATGCAACATGGTGATGTTTCGTGTGCTGTCTCGAAATTAAATATGAGAAATCGTTATGGATTTGGAGAGCGACAAGGATAAATATCACGCAACACAAGAGTTGGAGGACGAAGAGGAGCCACGCCCACCTTCGCGATGGTCTTCCCTGTCACAGCCTCCAAGTCCAGACTATTCTGCCAGCAGCTCTGAAGATGAGGATGATGTTGGTAATATGGCAGGTTAACAGTGACAACCCTCTCAGTGGACAATGCCCCCTAAACCCCAAAGGCATTTAGTTCACAACTTTATTGGGGCCCCCAACGGGAAAAGCAGTGAAGCTGCACACATAACCCCAGTGTCCACTCCACTTAGCATCCTGCTGTTGTACTTTGCAGAAATTGTTACATTGCTGGTTTTGGAGATGAATCACTACTACCACCAGTTCTTAGACAATTTTGAAGACAGACCTTCTCCCCAACGTGACATGACAGAAGCAGAAATGTTTTCGTTTTTGGCTCTGACATTACAGATGGGACATACAGTTCAAGACAGACTGGAGGACTACTGGATGAAAATGGAACAGCTTCGCATTCCATTCTATGGACAAACGTTGGCACATGCTAGGTATTGTCACATACTACGCTTTCTACATTTCACAGACAATAATACGAATGGAGTTGACAGGACAGATGACAGACTGTGGAAAATACGAGACTTGTTTGAAATTATATGGACGAACTTTTCAAAATTTTGCAACCCTTCCGAACATTTGGCAGTAGATGAAGTCATTGTGAAATTCAAAGGAAGGGTATTATTCAAACAGTACATCCTAAAAAAACGCAAACATTTCAGCATCAAAATTCAAAATGTTCAAACTATGCGACTCTACTGGATACACATGACATGAATGTTTACCTTGGTAAAGACAGACAAAAGGCAGCACAACACCTGACAGCAACCCATGCTACAGTGACTAATCTGACAAGGGGTGTAGAAGGATTTGGCCATAAACTGTATATGGACTTCTTTTCCTCCCCTGACCTGTTTGATGACTTGGCCCAGAAAAAAATTTCTTGTTGTGGGATTGTGAGACTACATAGAAAGGGCATGCCCAAGGACCTCAAACCCAAGACACTGAGACTGAAACGTGGTGACATTCGAGAAAGGACCATGGGTGACTTGACAGCTGTGGTGTTGAAGGACAAGAGAGACGTGTGCCTCCTGACAAACATTCACGATCCACCCAGAAAAGACAAATATCGCGATGAACACGGGAATGCGATAAAGCAGGCAATTGTGGTGGATTATAACTGTCACACGGGGCATGTTGATAATGCAGATAGGATGGCCAATAGCTACATGGCCAGCCGTCAAACATGAAAGTGGACAAAAAAACTCTTTTTCCACCTGTTAGACCTGGCCATTGGAAACAGTTACATCCTCTTATCTTCATGTGGTGGGAAGAAAATCTCACACAAAGATTTTCAACTCACCCTTATCAGAGAGATGCTGGCACGGTCTGGGCATGAGCCACGACCATCCATGCCTGTAGGGAGACCAGCCTCAGCTTCTAATAACTCCAGAAGACTGGACACACGTCACAATAAGCACTGGCCTGACCACAGTAACGAGAAACAGCGATGTCACGTGTGTTCAGTGGGAGGCGTGAAGCAAATGGTGATATTCAAAAGTGTCAAGTGTGACGTGGCGCTTTGTGTTGATCGAAACTGTTTTGAAGATTACCATACAAAGACCAACTTGTAATACATCTATTCGTCTGTCCTCCGTACAAACAGTTGAAGCCTTTAACTGCAATGTAAGTAAAAGAACATGGATATTTACAAGTTTGTTTATAAACTTATCTTCTCCATTACGCAGTAAGGAAATTACAGCATTTTTAAGGCATTCTGAGCAATGTCTGTTTCCTTCCCCACAAAATGCTTTTTGTTTCACAAATTTATCCTGCTTAGTTCCCGAAATATTCAGGTACTGCGAATATCATGCGCAAAATTTAAATACCCCGCAGAAAAATTCGGCGAGCTGGGACTTACAGTTGGGATTTAACTCAGCGTTTAAAGGGTTAACTTGGTTATCCCAACGTGCTCAGTCTGGTAGGTGATCCTCTTTCGGAGAACAGGTGTGGTTCCCCGAATCAAATATAGTTTTAGTTATTTCTTTTTTACTTGTTGTTTTATTTACTCATTTTATTCTTGATATAAAAAAGGCATGCTGTATGAAGTTAAAAAAACTAAATCATATTTTATTAAAGTAAGACAGTCACTTTTACTCCCTCACTCACATCGCTTGAGCACCGCGACTGCTTTCGCACTGGATTGTTGGCTTCTGTTATCTGCTCCCAACCATTTCACTGTTTAAATCTCTCCTACCTATCACCAACGGTTCTGAACATATGTCAACAAATTAAACCCAAAACGTATGGCTTTGGACCCTCCGTAACTGATGCCAGCAAACCCAAGAAACAAATATATAAAAAATGTTCGGCTACAACATGAAACTACCATACGTGAAAGTAACATATAAATTCTTACAGCAGAATGATTGGAGTTTGCTTTTGGTCCCAAATTATACTAACTCATTTGATATAGGTTTATTTCCACTGATTTCACGAAGGAATACAAACTTGTTCCAGCCACCCAGATGAGCCACAGTTCAGCTGGCTTACAAAATAGGATGACATATCTGCACACATTCAGCTCCAGATTTGGTAACAGTGCATCCAAATGTATCTGAAATGGCTAATTCCAAAGACTACAACAGCAATGAAACTGACCAAATCCAAACAGGATCCTAAATTAAGCTGCATAAAAATAAGTGGACTGTTTTGAAACTTTGCGATTGGTAGGTGGATCCATTCCTAAGAGAGTACTTTTTATTTGAAGTTCATAGGTTTAAAAATGTATGAAATACAATGTCTAATATTAGCAGGTGCAAAAATGAGCATTTAAAACAAAAAAGAACCCTGGCCGCCAGTGGCTACATTGAAGTTTTAACTACAGCCTTGAGAAGTGTGATGCCATGTAGTCCATTAGGTACAAATGTTTTGGAAGAACCTGCCACTTCCATCTTCAGAGTAAAAGAACTGATGTGTACCAGACCATACTGTGCCACATCCCACAATATTAGTATTAGGTCATATCAAACTTTAAATCAGTAACACATTAGACACATACAACCTGTGACACACTAACCCTATTTTCATCTATACGTGCTCTGAACCGTGCATCATGATACACATACATGAGAATGACAAACAAGATGCACACTTCTTTTCCTTAATATTTTATTTCAATTAATTATCCTCGACATGTTTCAAACAAATAATTGTTCATCATCAGGAGGTCTGTACAAGCAGCTTACTGTATTTTACTGAGCTGAAATTATATTAAAATTACATGAATTGTCTAGTTATAAATATACTCTATATAGATATCTGTATAGATATCTATATAGATTATTTTAATATTCGATGAACTGTCTATATAGATTAATCTATATCTAGACAATTCATATAATTTTAACATAATTTCAGCATGGTGAATTACTTTAAGCTGCTTGTACAGACCTCCTGATGATGAACAATTATTTGTTCAAAACATGTCGCTGATAATTTAATTGAAATATATTATTAAGAAAAAAAGTGTGCATCTTGTTGGTCTTTCTCACATATGCCTATATTCAGCATTTCCTTACAGTGGTTCTACTGAAGATGCAAATCTTTTGGAATGCTATACCATACCAATCATTAATCAAAATAGAGTACCATTCCAGATGACTTGTTTTCAGCCTGTTAATCCCAACACTGACAACTCTGCTGACAACACTGTCACCGACAGAGCAAGTTTCCACAAATTAACGTAGTTTACCTGTACAGAAATGGTCATAAGTAGACTGAGTTTAGGTAACACCCCATCATCTTTGATTGTTGTAATTCAAACATGTTGAGATGTTCACATTTACACTTGCCTGTTGCCACTGATCAATATACCCATATGCTTTTATTAATGGTATTTTATCTGATTATGGCCACATCTCTACATTCATTTATTCATTATGCACATGCAAAATACATGCTCTGGTATTGTAAGTATATCAAACTAAGGCATTCATGTTGGCATCTTGGCAGGTGCTATACCAGCTGGCAATTTATGGCAGTACACTCTCAACTGACACAACATGTCTGCTGCACCACCTGGTCGTTTGTTGCAGTACACTCTGAACTGACACAGGTCTGCTGCAACCCCTGGCCACAAACAGCAGTACACACTGCACTGACATTATGCCTGTTGCACCAGCTCACCATTTACGGCAGTACACTCTGAACTGACACAGGTCTGCTGCAACAACTGGCCACATACAACAGTACACACTGCACTGACATAATGCCTGTTGCACCAGCTCACCATTTATGGCAGTACACTCTGAACTGACACAACAGGTTTGCTGCACCAACTGGCCACATACAGCAGTACACACTGCACTGACATAATGCCTGCTACGCCAGCTCGCCATTTACGGTAGCACACTGTGAAGTGTCACAATAGGTTTGCTGCACCAAGTAGCCACATACAGCAGTATACACTGCAGTGACACAATGCCTGCTGCACCAGCTGGCAATTTATAGCGGTACAATCTGAACTGACAACAGGTCTGCTGAATCAGTTGGCCACTTACAATATACTTTGCACTGACACAATATGCCTCTGGTGTAAAACTGTGCCTTGTGTACAGACCCCTGGTATCCCAACCACATTACTGGTCATTAATTTAAAGTAACTCTCTTAATTCCATAGAGTAAAGTCCTCCTTGAAAAGCTAATAGCCACATTGCTGCTGAGTAAATTCCTTACACGTTATGGAAAAACAGGAGTCACTACTCTGGACAAGCGTCTGCTTCTGGACCCTATGATAAGCCAGATGAATTCAGTTCATAACTTCCCACCCATTTTTGAAGCACACTTTCTGTCTTTTAGGTTTCTATATCCTTTATTCCCATGTAAGCTACCAACAATTTGTTCCACAGTGTGCCACTTACTAATGACATAAAAAAATAAATGAAACAGCAGTTTCTGAATCTCATACAACCCAAAATCAGAAACAGGGAACTGCATTCTGCCACAAAGGTGTCAAAATTCAGCCATCCTGTGTGATACAAACACATCAGGTAAATGGAAGGTACACATGAAACAGTATCTCATGTTGACGAGTTTCTTTCATTGCCAGTGCCAATGTGATCACCTAAGTTCAGTTTGCTAACAGGATACTAAACTATCAAGGAAGCAGAATACAAAAGGGCACGTAACTGTTAACATCAGCAAGTCAAGTGTTTTGTTTCACAATTCAGTTTTAATGTACAGGATAATGTTTTCCTATAGCTGAGATATAATTTCATTTCATGAACTAAATATGTAGTTTAAGTGTAGAGGGATTTCTCCCCATACTGATAAGAGAATCAGTATAATTCATAATATGGCTTCCCACTTCTGTGATAAATTACTGCCTGTTACACATAATGTGATTTTTTCAACTTAATAGTTATTTGGATGTCACATGAAAGATGTAAGCATTTAGCAAGAATGAGATTTTCCTCTACCATATTGTACAGTAGAGGTTCCTTTTATCATTTCTCTAGAGGATGATAAATTTGAACACTGAACACAAGGAAATGTTCAGTGAGAGTAACATAGCCCTTGGTTAGACCCGCATCATATTCTTGCTGTGGCCATTGCAAAATGTTACACACTGAATTATTATTTTTGCAGTGTTCCTTCATTTTGTCAGACAGAAGTCTGGATGCTGATCCTCTTACATTGTGCCATCCTCTTAACCCTGTCTGACTTGTTCTGCTAACACAATACCATGTGTTAAAACACAGAAGTACTGTATTTAATTTAGGTAATTCAGCTTCCAGTATTTGTGTATGAGAAGAAACATATAAAATCCTTCAAAATATACAGTTCAGTCACAATGTGAAAGATATCACAGTCACACACATTAATGTCAAAATGTTCAATTGACAAAACCCACAAAAATACAAAATTACTTTCAGCATTCCACATTCAGAGTTCTTCTATCATTCTCCCATCAGATTTCATAGAGTTCTTCACCTTTATCATGGTTGCAGCCACACTCTCAGTGTCTGAGTAGAAGTACTTGTAGGATGGGTTGCCTTCCACATTGAAAAAGTCTGTTCTCACCTTTCCAGTGGGTTCTAAGTAAAACAATGTCTGTTAATTAAGTGCATAAAATTTAAAGGACTTGTTACATAAACCCCCTGTACAGGAGAGGTGCATACATATTTATCTAGCAAATAAGAATCAAGAAGTCTGTACTTTACTGTATTGACCTGGTGATCACACTACCTTAGTGGGGAGGGGGGGGGACTGCTTCTGTACATGTTTCAGGCATTTCTGATCATCATCTTTAGTGTGATGCTGATCATACCATATTTCCTGCATGAGCTAGTCAAAATTAAAGTATTGTTTGACACAAAAATTAAGTACATTATTTTGCACGTGTCTACCTTTTAATAAAACTCCATGGATATAAAGTAAGACTTTCAGCCCATGAAACATACTCAGAAATTTGTACATGGGTGCCATCAATAATTTCCAGAGTGAATTCTTTTCTCCACAGCAGCTACACTTACTTTCAAATCACTGCTGTCCTGGAGACTTTATACAGTGAAACCAGTAATTGCACCATCATTCAGAGCACTTTGTCACACTGCAGTAAATCTGGTGAGTAGGAAGCCAGAAATTCACACACAGATAGAGCAGAATGAGAGGTGGAGGACGAAAATATGGGAGCAATGTGATACACTTTCAGACTGATTTTCAAAATGCTCTGAACTGAACCCATATGAAATTCCCAAGAACTTCACTTCAACTTCACACATTGTCAGTCTTCTGGCTGCACATTTTCTTATCTTGTGCTCACTGATGTAGGCCCTAAGCATTCAGCATTCTCAACAGAGGTTAGACTTGGAAAACCATTCAAAAACTTGTCTTCCTCCCATTGTCAGCCCTCCAAGAGCTGCCTTCAACATTTCTAAAGTTTTCGTAGCACTTTTCCTCAGTTTAAAGGAAAATTTTATACAAACATGCTCTCCTTTCAAGCCTGTCATTTTCTATGTACACCAAAATCACAAATTACAAACAGTTGTATTTAATAAGGCAACGCTTAACAATCATGTATGCTGTATCCTTATTCTAAACAGAAAATGACTCCACACATTCCCCTTCAACCCGTTACTAGCACAAACTTCTATATTCGTGCAAGCAGCAGTAATGGCATCTTAAGCTCAGTCTGGAAGCGAGGTGATGGCACAACATGCGAGGGGTGTTCAATAATTTATCTACCTAAGCAGGAAAGAAGGCAATGAGTGGATTGAAACAAGTCTCTGCATGTTGGGACATGTCTTGAGGTGTCACATATGCAGCCTCAGCTCAGTGCAATTCTAACTGTCAGAGTGACAGCATGTCAAGCGAACTTGTGTGTGAGGTTTCTAAGAAACTGCTCGATTTGCAGC
>Ga0123352_10005790_pt1 | contig 18726 bp, 11 predicted proteins | sample TergutLab28metaG_FD_89700 | JGI IMG/M metagenome (GOLD analysis project Ga0123352, IMG submission 89700) | Labiotermes labralis P1 segment gut microbial communities from Petit-Saut dam, French Guiana - Lab288 P1 | ecosystem: Host-associated > Arthropoda: Insects > Digestive system > Gut ... | reverse complement strand
TGACCTGGCACATTACCAACATCATCCTCATCTTCAGAGCTGCTGGCAGAATAGTCTGGACTTGGAGGCTGTGACAAGGAAGACCATCGCGAAGGTGGGCATGGCTCCTCTTCGTTCTCCAACTCTTGTGTTGCATGATGTTTATCCTTGTCGCTGTCCGAATCCATTCCGATTTCTCGTATTTCATTTTGAGACAGCACACGAGCCCGTTTCGCACACGAAACATCACCATGTTGCATTGTCAACGAAAACTTCAGTACAACTTACCCACAAAGAGCAAAATCTTTACTGAATGAAGTTAAAATTCTGCAAGCTGCTTGGTGGTATAATACATAGCTCAGGTATAATGTTCCCTCTCCCAACCTAAGAACTGTTACTCAGCTGCCTGTTAGTAGAATACCCAAAAGTTTTACCAAAACATTCCAGTCCACTAACTAAATACAAGACAGAACTAACTGCACAGTACCTTTCAAGACTTATGACACTTATGCATTCATGGCTAATTAGGGTTTCTTGGTAGCTGACCAAGTGCTTACACGCAGATATGAAACGACTGCTTTCATAAGTGACTCAGTGTTGAGACATTGTGCAGTCAGATAGAAAGAGAGGGCTGTCAGCGTTACCAAACGAATGTCTACTAGAGTAGACATTAGTGTTTCTGGCATTACAAGTTGAGTCTACTATAGTGGACGCTAGTCTTTAAAGGGTTAAGTAATATGAAATGAAACAAAATGTCAGCCACCTTATCAATGTTATACATTTTGTGTGAATTGTTTGGTGATGAAAAATAGATGAATTTTAACATTTTTTTCAAATTGTTTTAGTGTGTTTGTGCAGCCAGTATTTTCAGAGCATGCTAGTGTTATGGAATGGTTCTGACGAAGTATGGATGCTACTGGAACATTTCATTCAGAGTTGAATGTTTCTGTGAACTAAATATGAAATGTATTGAATGCTGTTAAGTAAGTGTTATCTGGAACAAGGAGTTACTAACCTTTTACATTCTACCAGTCCAAAACATGAAGTTCTCTGTTTTTTTAGCAGTCTTAGTGGAATGATTGTAGTTGACATGTCTGGAAATTTAATCTTTGCGAGAGTCTAGTTGGGGTTTTCTTTGCATTAGTTTTACAAGTACAAATACATTTCCATTTTTATGGAATGAAGTTTATTGTAGATAAAAGTAAATTTATAAAGTCTGGTGATTATGTAGGATTGAACAAGGATTTCTGAACAGAAATTCACATGCTTTTGTTCCAGTTTCTTAGTTGCTGGTCATACGTAACTATTAATATTACTGCCATTGTATACTATTTTTTGAGGAACTTATTTCTTAAGTCCATATCAGTACTTGTGCATTACTTTCTTGAGTCAGGTCCTCAAAGAATTTTGTTACCACCATCTTGTCATTAAACAGTGTATCATACTATATGTATGTAAGGATTTGACATGCTTTGTTCCAGTATTTCATTAGTTAAGTTCGCACAACCACTAACTTAATATTTTATTTTAAAAATACTCCCTAACAAGAGGTGCATTGTAAAGAGCTGTCATCATCACCTGTGCTGAAGTAAATGGCATTAGTGTTTCTGCTGCCTAACAGTTCATGTACTCATCATATTATTATAGGATATTAAAAAGTATGGCATTTTGGTGTCCTGCTGTGGTGTAATGTTCATACTAAGTTTTATGAATTGTCAGTTCAGAAGTTTGAGACAGATGCCAAGAGCCTGCTGGTCACAAAACCTTGCCTCACCATGTCTGTACATATAGAGAAAAGTATGCTACAGTGTTTAAATGGTATTAAATCCTTACAAGATAAGTTTTAGTAGTCAGGAAATTTGTGTTGCGTGTGCAACCTGAAGGTTTACTGTTGTCAGCCTTACCACTGGGGCCTGTTGTGAACTGTGTGAATCCACCTGCACAACCATGCCCTATTTATTGAAGATCCAGCTTAATATAACTCTTCTACCTACACTTAAATCCCTTTCAGTTCTCTCTTTTATGAGTACTCAAGTGAAGCACACACCAGGGGAATATATTGGCATTCATAATGGGTATTCTTATTTCAATTTGTGTTTGTTGCTGTAGACTTCAAATGTGTAGTAACTCGAATGAGCTGTAAGCTGATTATTTTTATCAGGGGAAGTGATATGGCAGTGTTGTTGAATCAGCAGTCACTCTCGCTATTGACAGCACCGAACTACTGTCAGTCACCAACTAAGAACATTAGAAGGATGCTGTAGCTATTCTAGTGATGGAGGTGACCTGCTTGCTACTCCTGGCATTAATACAGATTGCAGCTGTTACACCAGGAACTGCTGCAAACAAGAGAGTCAAACGAGTTGTGGGTGGCAGACCAGCAGCCATTCCATCTGAAGATGATCCTGTTGTTTTTGTGCACTTGAATGATCATGATGCCAAAGTGTATGGCACCAGAGACAGGCGTGATGGATATTATCATTTCCGTGGAATCAGATACGCTGAGCCACCTGTGGGAAGGTTTAGATTCCAGGTCAGAAAATTTTTAATCAGTACTTTGCTTATTATGATGTAGGACACAGTGTGAAAGAACTATCTGCATACTTTTAACATAAAATAAAGAATATGAAAAAGATTTGTTCCATCTCTGGAGGAGCAGCTGAAGTTTTACTGCTGCTTCAAACACATTTAACATGGACACCATTGGTTACATGTGAGTTCATGGTACAGACTCCGTGTGTATATCTTATTTCTGTATTTTCTCATTTTGTATTGAGGTTGTAAAGATAATTTATGTTAATTCAGTAGAGTGTAGTAAGGAAACCTGGGCTAATAGCACCCAAGCACTGTGATATGTGTATAAATTTATCCTAATAAGGGAACCAACAGTATGTGGTTCTGTTTGCCTTGGCTGTGCTATCTCCCATACATCCGGACCAGAACATCCTCTTCAGTTTGTAATATTTTATCTTCTGCTTACATCCTGCATGTAGATGCACTTAAGCACTCGGTCTTATCAGCTAACAAAATTTTAACTAATGATGCTTAGCATATACTGTTTTTGGACACATTTTCATCCCTGTAGAGTGTGTAATAACTTGCCCTTCCCCAATTTTTGTGGAATTTATTCTGTTATGGTATGTCCTATCAATATTGACATGTATTGCTGTCAGCCACATCAAAGTTTTATTAGTTTCATCAATATATTCTACATTTTTCTGTCACGTAGACCATCCTCAGTTGCCAGACATTCGGAAAACACCATCACAAGGAGACAGGAGCAGTTGAAAACTGGTATTTTCCAAAAATAAATTATATACCAATAAAATGGCAATGTATATATATATATAATGTGGTAAAACTTCACCTACAGACGTGGATTAAAAATGTTGACACTGAAATCAATAATAAAGAACGTGTAACAGCCATCTGTTGATTTTTAGAGAACTTATGATTTTCTACAAGTACAGCAGGCAACACAGTACTCAAACTAAAATAGGAAATTTTAACAACTTTTAGGTACAGTACAACAGGAGGACATAGAATAAAAAACCACATATGAGGAATATATAAAATGTTTATATTCTAGTGCTACATAAAGATTATAATGACTAGTACATTTTGTGAGGTGTCCCAAATAAAAAAAAATATGCATTTTACTTTGGGTTTTAAAGTCATGCATTTTAATGCCTGAGTGTGGTCTACACTACTGAAGCATGTAGCATACATTGATGAAACTAATAGAACTTTGTTGTGGTTGGCAGAAGTACATATTTCAGAATTGCTCTGTCCATTTGTTTGTATTCACAATTCAGAGCTGCTGAACAGATTTTCATGAGATTTGATGTTGGAGAATTACGTGAAAAATTGTTGAGCCCTTTTGGCTCTTATTTAGGACAGACAGTTGCAGTAGTCACTGTGCATGAAACCTACATGTGCAAATGAATGTTTGCATCCCTCTGCTGCACATGGGCAGTTCCTTTCATGCTTTGTGCCTTTGAACTAACAGTGTGAGGATTAGAGCAACAGAGCAAGAATGAGCATGTAACAAGAAGGATGAGAGTCTGAATGCAGTAGTAATGAAGCAGCAGGATACAACTTTCACCCAAATGGCAAATGAAATTGCAATATTTCAGGGACTAGGCTACACGCTGCGTCACTGAGGAACTGGTGGTTTGATTTGTTGTGGTAGAAAGAGTTTTGTCTCTTCTCCAAAGTGTCCAGACTAAATCTGGGGGCCAACCTGGCATCCTATTCCATGGGTTCTAGGTGTAAAGCAGCCCAGGTATGAAGCGGACCACTTACCTCCATTTAATGCCAAGGTTAATCCTATGGCACCAGAATTAAGTGCCCATAGTGATCTGCAGAAGACGGGAGTTTAAAAATTGGGGCTGCATAAGAGCATATGACATTTGGTGTTTTGGGCATCATGCTTGGCATTTTGTAGATATAGCATTCGGTACCAAAGGGTTAATGGTGCCTAATTAAGCACAGGTACAACTTTGACTTTATCGGAAACTACAGAGCAGGTTAGAATGCTAGAAACAGAGGTTAAAGGTTGTTTTATGGGTTTCGGCATTGGCAGTGAAAACTTCAACATAACACTAGATATACCATAGTGCAAATTGCTTCATTAAGTGGGACTTTAACACATTGAGGATGGGGCATTTAAATTGTTAAATTGCCCGTTCCCGGGGTTTAAACAACTTGAATCAGATTTGTACTGTGTTTCTTTAAAAATTTATAACAAATTCGCTTTCTATTTTTGTGAACTGAAATTTTCAGGAAATACCCTAGTAGTGCTGGGGGGTGTAATACCTCTGGAAACATTCCCCCTTGTGGAGTGGCACTAAGCAGTGTATAGTGCATGGAAACCAAGCACATGTTAAAAACGCAGATGTGCATCATCCGTCTTGCACAGTTGTAATGTATAGACGCAAATCTGCGTCACCCGTCCACAGTGTGTTAATGTCAGGCATGAAGTGGATTTACTGTTAGCAGATAATTTATGAAAGGATGCCTGTTTGCTGACAAGAAACCAGTAGACACCTGGAATTCTCAAATGTAAATTGTCAATAATGGTATTTATGGTGTACATAGGGCATAATTAAAAATTATATTCTCTGTGTGTTATTATGAGCAAGTACTAAGTAATTAAGTTGCTCAATGGAGCATAGTAATTGAGAAGCTAAAAGAGGCTCAGCTGTCATGAAATTTTCTGACTATTACGGATTCTGAATGTTGTTCATTACCATATTCACAAGGCTTTGACTGGCTCCTGTTATATGGCATATTCTGTTCCATTCCATTGGCATGTGCAGAATGCGACGATTCCGTGCCATTCCTCTCTGTTACATACTTTTCCCTGCTGCCCTTCTCCACCAACTATTCTTCCATCCTCTCTCACCTCATCTTGCCATCTATTTCTTGGTCTACCTCTCAATTTTGTTGTTACCAGATTCATATATAATACCCTTTTGGGAATTCTATTTTCTTCCATTCTCTGTACATGCCCAAACCAACGTAATCTACTGAACCTTACTGTCTCTATTATAGTAGGTTTTTTTACACTTGCATAAATTTCTTTATTGGCTAATATACTTCAATTTTCTTTTTCATATACTAGGCCTGAAATTCTTCTATACACTTTCCTGTTATATGGCACACTGTAGCTTTAATTCATATGTTTCATAATGTTTCTGCAATTTTTGCAGTTTGTTGACTGGGGTGATAAGAACGACTAAATATTGGATCAGAAGTGACATTGGACAGCTTTTATCCAAATGGTTGAACTCTGCAGTTACAGATTTAATAATAATAATAATAATAATAATAAAAACTTCAGGAACTTCAGTCAACATTGAAGCTCAGTACAGCTAAAATATTTTTATCCCTTTCCTGCCTTTAAATGGCAGATTATGTGACCTAGCAGCCATATTGAAGTTAAAATAATTTGTGTATGTTACAACGCTGTCCCATCCCAATTTGCCCATGATTTGTCATCTTGTAACTTCCATCTGTCACCAAAAGATCACCTAGGATGCAAGAAAATTAAGAAAAATTGTGAGGTAAAATCTTACGGTTAGGGTCAATATAAAAGTCTGCTGGAAGATTTGTGCGAGACTGGATTGCAATGAGCTGAACAAAGCTTGTTCTGAGGGAAGAAGATTACCTTGTATGGTGGCTGTGTTAGTCTATATATGGAGTATAGATACAGTGGTGCAGTACATCATCACACTTTTTACAGTGGACCTGGCAGCATATTGCTATGTTTTTATCTGTAAGATAAAATTTCATTGATGTGCTGACATCATGTGAAATAACCCAAAATCATTCCACCTCTTGCTATTATGGTTTTAAGTGCTGTTATTAAATATGTCAAAGGAGTGTTCTGTTGTTCCTTTATTGCGTTTTTTCGTGATTTCAGCGACCTAGAAAATTACGACTGACAGGTGACATCAATGCTACTACCGCAGGCCCCCCATGCCCTCAGCCACATCCCCAGAACGGTGGTGTTATAGGCAGTGAGGATTGTCTCTTTCTTAATGTCTTTACTCCTTCAGTAGGTATTGATGTTTGTTGTATTGTATCAAAACTGTGTACCTATAGTGTGCTCTATTCTTCTAAATTAAATTAGCCTTAATATAAATTCTTTGACCTTATGTTTTTATGTTTGTAGTGGCTTATTGGATGTCCAGGGACTTCTTTTCAGTTAAGTGGTAATTACAATTTTGCACCATGCACATACCTGTCAAGTTTTGCTATTATTGCTTTAATTTGTGCTGAAGTGGTGTAACCTTACATTTCTGAAAAGAATATTTCTCTGTCTCCTCTGTCCAATAAAGCCCATTTTTAAACTTAAGTGTTTGTTTAATCTGTAGTGAGTAATACAGTTAATTAAAATGTCTTACAAGCTACTGAATTTTGTGTTCAGTTGATTCTCTCTGAAGTAAATTGGTTTAAGAAAAGTGTTAAGCATTTCATATATTTGGGGGGGAGGAGGAGGAGGGGGGGGTCATTGAATTTGTACATTTCTTGGTATATATCTGCAGCAAAATTAAATATGACATTAAATTTGTAATTTTTTATTTTGAATTGTAAAGATCTAGGAATCATTTGTTTATCAGATACTAAAAATTAAGTTCTTAAGTGATTCACAAGTAAGTGACACACCTTTTTCTGGCTTACAATAGGTGAACTGTATTCATTACCGTCTGAAGTATAGTTACACTGAAACACAATTGTGAAACTTGGTTGGTGTATATTGTCATGTAATCTGTTCTTGCTCAGTAGCTTCTTTGTTAGTGGAGAGTGTAATCCCTTCTCACTTGTCCTTTAAATTTATGCATTTTGATTGTCCAAACTCATTCCTTTCCTCAGCTATTATGATGGGTGGGGAACATATTTTCCTGTTCACACACTTATAATATGATAATGAAAAACACCGTAAAACTACTCTCGAAACTGCTTTTCAAGCAATAATTAACAAGCAAATTTAAATTAATGTAACTGTCTAGAGCATAGCAACACAGCACTTTGTTGATGCAAGTTTTTATGCTTTTGAAGCAGAGCAGTTGAGATCTTTATTCTTCTGCACTGTTGTACTTTGTTAATTGGTGTTTTTTGCCAAATGTTTCAAGGCTTGGATGTCCACTGAAAATGTGATTGCTAGTTTATGCATATGAAAATGGGCTACAGAATTTGATTCACTTTCAAAAATAGAATGGCAATTTGTTGTGGTTGATGTACTGTACGTTCTAATAAAGAATTGTAAAAGTCGGATTTTTTTAACAAATGAATGATTACAAGCTAAAGACAGTTAAAGTTTAATACTTCTGTAAAGTATGTGTAGATGACCTAGCACAGTTAGGTTAGTGTCAACATTAGTACAGCCAGGTTTATTGAAAGAATATGTATTGAACAGCATGTTAGACAAATATTTAATTAACTTACATTATAATACAGAACATTAAAATTAATGAATAATTACAAATCAGCTTCCAGGTGGCAGTGAAGGTCTGCCAGTTCTCATGTGGATCCATGGTGGAGGATATCGGAGGGGCTCAGCTTCACAGTATGGAGTGCGACATCTTGTCAATAAGAAGACTGTTGTGGTCACTATTCAGTACAGACTTGGATCCCTTGGTGAGGCATACTACAGGCTGTTGAGGAAGAGAGACAGGAGAGAGGAGACAAAGAATTACAAGATATGACTACAGTTATTATGTTTGGTGTTTCAAAGCACTTATTTTGAAAGCAGATTGGTATTTTTGACAGGATTTTTGTTTAAATTAAATTAGATCAAACTGTTAAGAGTTGAAAAACTTTCTAGCAGCTCTCTTTTTCATGTTAAAAATGCAGGTTAATATTGATGTCTATAGTAGTGTTTTTAACTGTGTGCTTATGAAATGTTTTATGTTAATGTTGAATATTGTTATGTGTTACATATATATTGTGTACTCTTAATTTAGTTTTGTTTAGTTTATTTTTTCATCCACTTAGTCACACACGTAACATTCGACATGTCAATTTCAGTTTATAATTTATACATTACAAAACACAACGTATAATATATGGACATCCAACCAATATAATATAATAAATAGCAACACAAAATTTAAGCATTAGATGTCAACTTATTGAACTTCTGTACTAATATTATCCAAATGTAATTGCTATGACATATACTCTTCCACTTAATACAATGCTTGTTGTAACAGAATCGATCTCATCTCACCTCTAAAAGATAAGATCTTGCCCAATATTTTTATGTGATCTGTCACCTTGTTACATTTATGTATTTATTTAATTTGCTGACTCCAAGGATCCATAGTAGTTAAGAATAGTAACATTCTGTGTATTTCCTGTATCTCGACTGAAGTTATAGTTTTCAATATTTGTGCCCAGTTTCTGGTCTTGATTGATGATATGATAATGCGTTGCATGTTATTATTTCAAACTTTGTAGGTTGATCTAATTGTAGAAAACATGACAGACAGGCATTTTAATCCTTCCCAAACAACAAAGATTTACCACAATTGCTAAGTTCTGTTTAAATTTTTCATCCAAAATTTCAAATATTCAAATATGTGTTTAGTCATATCATTTCAGTACTTTAAAACAAACACTCCTAACCAAACTTAACAAATCTAAAATAAAGTAGTAAAGTAAGCTAAACTAAATTTAGAGCAATGCAAATGAATGGCAGATTATGAAGTGTATCATACATAACACACAGAGGCAGGAAATTTCTCAAAGAATATGTCAGTGCCAGCACACAAGGGAACAAGTCATGTATGCTTTATTTGCATGCTATTTCAGATGAGTGCAGCAAACTCATCATCCATAATTTTCCCTTCATTCAGATCGATTATGTAGTCCTGATGTCAAATAAATACATTTTAAATGAAGTAAACATTTTCACTTCTACGTCCAGACTAGTTCAGTAGTAGGTTGGTAGGCTGCTCAGAAGCATGTTATGTGTGAGAAGTCTGTTGCACATAATGCATTGTGGATAGAATTGTTCAGCTGCACATTACATTATGGACAGAAAAGCTGCACTGTAAAACTGTGGATATAACTCTTCCATCAACATAAATTTCATTTGAGAAGTGACACACAAACTGAAGGGAAGTCATGTGCGCATGTGCACACACACACACACAGAACACTGTAGTAATATCCACACTTTGGTGGAGAAGTGAATGTTTGCTGATAAAGTGGAATGCTGTATTTGTTTATGCTAAAAGTGAAAATAAAAGAACTGAAAGATTTATTTACTTCTTTTGTGCTTTTGAATGTAGGTTTCCTTAGTGCTGGAGTACAAGAGTTACCAGGAAACGCTGGATTGTTTGACATGGCCTTAGCCCTTGAATGGATCAAAGATTACATAATTTTCTTTGGTGGTGCACCCAAAAAAATCACCATCTTTGGGCAGGGAACTGGAGCTAGCAGTGCAATTTTACTCTCACTCTCTAACATCACACAAGGTAAAACAACAACAGTTAACTATTCTTAGAGGACATCACACATATTTTTATGTACTAGTGGTGTCTGCTAATAAACATGTGTGTCTGGTTGTTTCTCTCAGGCACTTAAATGGGGAGGGTTTAATTTGTTTGTAATCATATCTAGATGTGAGAGAAATGCCACTTATATTGGTAAAAGCCATTTTCATACCATATTTTCATGAATGTATAAGGTGATCCTCCTTCCTGGTCCCCATTATTAAAAAAAATATGTGTACAGAACATATTTAACTTTGTGCATGATTGGAAGGTGACCCTCCCATTTTTCAGACAAAGACTGGGAAAACTTCTTGTCTTATATTTTGGAAAATACAATATACTCAAGGAGAAAGGATAGTGAACTGATGTGAATGCAGGAGCACTGCAGTATGAATAGAAAAGTACACTTCTGCAAGTGCAGAAAATATACAAGGGTTATGTGCAAAAATGGTTACAAATAATTTGCTGTATAAAATCATTTTAAATATCAGGTACTTTGCTGGTCTTAATGTGTACAACTGCAACATTTGTTGGTGTGCTGAAGGGAGAAATGTTATTCATAATATTTATTAGGGGAGACAAAATGCGTACTCACAATATGGTTGTACATTCAAACAACCATCAGTACAGCGGAATTAGGCTTTCAAAATAACAGACTTGTGATGGAAGAGGAAGTGAATTTTCTCTGGGGATCCATAGGAGTAGCCAAAAGGGGATTACCTGCAGTAAAGCTCTGGAGTTAATATTTCATACTGCTCAGTGCTAGAGTAACTGCATGAATAAATCTGGAAAGTTCAGAGCCCACCAAAAATGTGCAGTATTTTGTACAATAATGTAACAAATATGAGTATAAAACTAATTAGAGAAGAAGTCATGGCCCGTTTTATTAGATAATGAAAGAACTGCCATATTGTGTTTGCACTTCCACCATTCCCCACAAACAAAAATAAGGAAAACCAAACAGACTGAGTTTTGGGAATTGGAACATTAGACAGCTGCCTTATTAAATAAAGGTTTTTTTTTCACATAATTTGTATATTTCCAAATAAGGACCATGTTTAATTAGAAAACAAATTTATACTTTATTAAAACACTTAATAATATAAAAGTGTCTCAAATACATTATTGGTATGTACTTATGTTTAGAAAGTGTGAACCTCATGTCATTCTGAAATGAATACTAACAATTCCACACAATTATTCTGAAGGACTTTTGAGTGGAGTACTAGCAATGAGTGGATCAGCCCTTTCAACCTTTGCCATTGACCATAATCCCTTAGCAACTGGTCGTGAACTGGCTCAAAATAATGGCTGTCCTGCAACTCCTGTGCTGGAAATGGTGAAGTGTCTACAAGAAATACCAGTTTCAGCTATAATTCAAGCTGACACTGGGCTGCAGGTAATAGCAATGAGAAGTCCATTTTCAGTTTAGAACATTTGACTGCTGTATGTTAAGGAAGAGTCATTGGTGGTCATTACAGAGTGCAGGTGGTTAGATAGATAGTGGCTTCTTACCATGAGACCCAGGTGAAAGTTGTGGTGGATGAAGTGTCACTGGAGCAGGTTTTTCTCTGGGTGTCTCTGATTTTCCCCTGCTAATCATCATTCTGTATGCCACTATCACCACTCCATGATGATGTGTGCATTAGCTATGACTACACTATTACATCCTTGATCTTTGAGCTGGGGGCTTAATCCTTGATGTAGCACTTGTCTACTTACAGAGTAAGAAAGTTATTGACTGGTACAGTGCAATCAGTAGTAAATTCCAGCTTTAAAATCACATTTGTTGTCATATTTTTCCTCTTCTTCTTTTGTAGTCATATTTCTTTTGCTTTTTCCATAATTATTAAGCATTGCCTGTGGGGAAGGAAGAATGAATTAAGGATGCTGCACGTTGATTGAGACTGTGTTCATTTATCTGACTGTATTGCAGGTTCAAATTTTGTGAACAGATTTTAAAGCAATGGTGTTCGGTATTTATACTAAATTTAGATATAAATTTTATTTTTGAACTCATCCATTCAACACTGTAATATTATGTAGAGGCCTAAATAAATGTTTCAGTATTTTGCAAAGTGGAAGATGTAATGAATTGTGCTAATATGAATTGTTATTGATGTGTGTAAATGCTATGTGTAATCAGATACTAATCATGTAACAGGATCATACCAATGACAGATATTACACCTTCAATGAGACTGCTATTTTGTGAAAGAATATCTCTTTTAAAAATATTTAGAAGAATATATGGTTCTAAATATAAACATGGGGAATGGAAAAGTAGGACGAATCGAGAACTAGAAGAGATGAGCAAAGGAGAAGATATAGTAAAATGGATAAAAGGGCAAAGATAAGTTGGTTAGGGCACCTGGAGAGAATGGAGGAGGATAGGATGCCCAAAAAGATTTTCACTCAATAATTGGAAGGGACAAGAAGAAGGGGAAGACCCAGGAAAAAATGTAAAGAGGAAGTAGAAAGATATCTTCAAGTGCTGGGAGTGAGAAGATGGAGAAAGTTGGTGATGGATAGAAAAAAATGGAAGGATATTTTTCAACAGGCCAAAGCCCACAGCAGGCTGTAGTGCCAATGGAAGAAGAAGAAGATCTCTACCTTTAAGAAAGAGCTATTTTGGGAGTTTGGAAGGATAAAGGATTGCATTTTTATACTATGCATTTGGGATGAATATGATACATTCCTTACCTCTGGTACCTAAGAAGGATGTGGTGCCAATACATTTTTGTGATATGACACATAAAGAGACAAGAAGGAAACAAATTATCATGTGGATACACCTAACATAAAGGACACTGAAGTTAAGAAATATAAAGAGTGTGTATTAAAAATGTATAAAAATAGTGGATCATATAAAGACATTTTCAATGTAACGTTTTATTTAATTCCTACCACACAGTTAATTTACTCAGATGAATGGTGTAAAATAAACTGACACCATCACTTCCACCAGAGCTGTTCATATTTAGCAGCTGGTTCATATATTTTCCACATTTCAATAGCTGTAGCTTCAAATATGTGCATATTGTGTCTTCCATAACACACCTATTCTAACTAATGTAAGATACAGGTAAAGATGTCACAGTGCATACTATGCAGGCATATGGGGAAGTGGAAGCATAGCTCCACTCATTCTAAGTGGCAGCACTGGAGAGAGGCAAGTGATTATGTGACTAATATAATGTTTCAAAATACGATTTCCAGACAAAATCAGTTCACTTAAATTTTAATATATTGTTACTGTTACTATTATCACTACTGCAGCTGCTGCTGTTTGTCTAGGAAGTGCGGTTGGTTGCCCAAGGAGTTCTTGCAGGAATCACAGGCCTGCTAGGACCTGCTCCCTGCACTGAAGGGAGTAATGATGGACGATTCTTGCCAAACTTTCTTGTGGAAAGCCCTTTAGATGGGTTGGAAACTGGAAAATTTCCTAATATCCCATTGCTCGTGGGTGTTACTAGAGATGAAACTGCTCCTGCACTGAATGGTAAAATGAGATATTATTGATTTAACGATAGGTGCCGAAAGGCAAGTTTCTTGCGGTTAATTGTTTAGGAATTTTAATATTACCCTTACTAGGTATACAAAAGGTGTTTTTTACACAGGAATAAAGGTATTCAGTAGCATTCCACCAACCATTAGATGTTTGAATCATACCAGCACTAAAAAAATATCTATCATCTCATTCCTACTCTGTACAAGGATTTACCACAAATTACAATTCCAAATCATTTGAAACATGCAAGAGAAAGTTGCAATTGTTCCATGAAGAATTGTTTTTTTTTATGTAACACTGTCAATATATATTTACTGTGATTCTGTTACTGTATTTCAATGGAGTTTTGAAACACTGTAAATAGATAGTTATTACATATTTTATAGGGTGTTTTATTTGTGTAATGACTTGTGACATGTGCTTGTCCAAGTTCTGTGAAGGATTTATGCAGTATATGCATCCTGTTTTACTGTAATCTACTCTAAACAACTTGATATATATATTCTCATTGCATGATAACTAGGCTTGTGATATTCAAGCACTAAAAAGCTTAATTTTAGTACTTTTAAAAAATCAGCCCTTTTCTTAGTCACCAGATGGACAGCATTACCAAGTACAGAAAGTATTTAAAGGCAAAGGATTTGGCTCTCATAATGTCATGTTTCTGTGTTTACTCTATGTGATTAAAGTTTATGGACATTACAGTTTTACCTTACAGCACTGCATAATGTGTTTAACCAGTGAGTGACACATCTTAAACTGACCAGTCACTTTTGTACATAGATGCTAGATGTAGAAATTTAAGGACAAGTTTAGTATTGTTTATCTTCAGTAGGCAGCCTGTTATCCCTTCCTAATAATGAGGAAAATATCATATCTATTATTGCTTTTTGTAGACTCAAAAGCAGCTTGTAATTGTATGTCTTGATTATTTGTTAACCCACTGAGGCAGATCAGTTGTCTTCTGATTATGTTTGTAATGGCACCTTGTATTGTATATAGAAAAGACATATCCAGCTTTGCCATACAAAAGTGTTTGACACAGCTGTATTTTTGGTACAAGTCAGATTACTGAGTGAGATGAATTTATTATAACAAATCACTACTCCTTAGACCAAAACACTGGTGAACAGAACTCCTTCATGGGTCGACTTCAGTGGCATAATCACATTTCTTGTGGTTACTGAATGTTAATATTTAGCAGTCTAGAAGCCAGCATAGTGCATTAATCAGAATTTGTTACATTAAAGAAGGCTTTTCATTCTTTTTGAACAGGTAAATATCGTAAAGAAATTCTGGATAAATTCAGAACATCCTCAAATTTTCTCAATGAATTTTTGAGTGGAGTTATTGGTAAATCAGGTATGTAAATTTGTAACATTAAATAGGATAGTATGAACTTTTTACAAGATATTCAATTCATAATTTTTAATACAGTTACATTAATTAATAAAACATGTAACCTTGGCAATCATTGTAGAATGAAATTAATTTATCTTCATGCTGCATGGGGCCAGGATTATGTAGTCAGTATAGCGACTTGCTGCGGGATGGACGGTCCAGGGATCAAATCCTGGTGGGGGTGAGATTTTCTGCACCCATCCAGACCAGCCCTGGGGCCCACCCAGGCTCCTATACAATTGGTACCGGGTCTCTTTCCCAGGGGTAAAGTGACCGGGGTGTAGTGTTGACTAACCACCCCTATCTAGCGCCAAGGTTAAAGAAAGAGTACAGCTATCCCTCTATTCCCCCTCTGGGCCTTCATGGCCTGTTCTAGGGTGAAATTTACCTTTACCTTTACCTCATGCTGCGTGGGATATGACTTTACATGGCGTTTTCCATAATGCTTCATCTCTACATTTCACCCACCATATCCATACCCTGTCATGTAAATATGGTAATTTGAAGAATAAACAAAGCACCAAAGATCCAAACTTCCAGAGGGTGATGCTGATGCTTTGTTGTTGGGCAAGTAATTTTTGAAATTTTATAGGATTGTAGTGTCTTTATCTGAAGGGTCAAGCAGTCTAAGACTGGATTGCTTGACTCTGAAGATGACTCCACTATGATACTTTGAAATGTCAGAAACTACTTCCACAATATTACATCCTAGAAGAGAACCTCACATCTTGCACAGTAAAGAATTGGCTTTACAGAGAGTGGGATCTTCTATAAATACCTTTTCAGTAGCAACTGACATATGCGTTGTATACTGATTGACATTTTCAGTGACAATGTAGCAATAGTGCTTGTACATCTGAGCATCTGAAAGTTACATAATATATAAAATGAACTGACACATAATTAGTACATCTTATCATCATTACTCTTGTATTATTTTGATTAAACTTTCCTGTAAATTACTGAAACAAACTGTACACTTACGTTTTATGTTTCATGTTCCATACTTGTGATGAGAGATGCAGTAGGCAGGCATTTGTATTGGCATAAGAAAGTAGAGTTATGGGGCTGTGAAACCAAAATGCAAAAGGATTACATATTAGGAACATTATTTGTTTCCTTGTTGAGTATAATTCTGACATATTTACATTACAAAGTCACTCACAGTCAGAACTAATTTTTCTCTCCAGTGATGGGTAGGCATTCTCATTTCTGAACCATCTAATATACATAGACTATGTGTAAGTGTAGAGACAACAGTTCTTATTATCACTGTATGAACAGGGAAATTGAAAGTAGTACAAAATATAAAACAGACCATAGAAATAGTTATTTCCTCCATTCTCTGGAAGAAAATTAACTCTGAACACAGAACAATGGAAGTTGAGAATAAGCCATGCATCATGGCTCAGATGATGTCTGGTTGACTGGCAATGATGCTTGGAACTTTCTTCCACCACTCTTTTGAGTGTATCATCTTTGATTATTTAATTTCTCATCTAGCATTGGTCATTTGACATGCCATTCTAGGAAGTTTATTCTGGTTTTAAGTCATTCTGGCCTCTAGTTTTGAGCTGAATTTTTCTGGTTTGGAGTCTCTAGGAGAGATATCCTGGTTTGCCCTCTCAGGTTGAGAGGTGATTTGTTTTACAGGTGGGGCATGTACGTTAAATTTGGTTTTGGTTTATTACTCGACATTTTATTGTAGAATAAGGACACCTGTGCCACAGGGAGTTGGTATGTATAGTACTTTCTTTCATGCCACAAAGCAGGTAAAATGTGTGTCATTTTGACATTACTAATTGATTACTAGCAATTCTGCAAGGCTCACATATACATTACTCTTTCAGATCTAATTGGAAGGTTATTCAATAGGACTGACCAACTGTTACAAAATGCTGCAGCTAAATATTTTCAATTTCAGAAAGATCCCAGTGCCATTATAAAAAATTTTGTTGAGGTAAGTTTCTGGGTTTGTATCAGTTGCAAATTTTTATTTTCAAACTTTGAGAGGCACTATGCAATGCATGGCTACAATACAGACACTATTCTGTTATTAAAAATTGGTTCACTCTTTCCAGTCCAGTTTCAAGGCAGCATGAATGCCACAATTTATTCTAACTCTACTAGATCCAGTGTATCGGCAGCCTCCATAGGCATAACTTGGCCAATAACAGTGGGGATGGGGGAGCAAAATCGTTCATGGGTATTAGGAACTCATTTGCCTCCCTTCTGTGTCCCATGAAATGTGGGTTTTTCATTTTTTTTTTGTTTTTACATCACCCACATAATCATTCTGAAAATATTTCTATTCTTTGTATCTGCCTCTCTTGGACTCAGTAACCAACAAATTATTGTTTGATAGCAAAAATATTGGGGGTGCATTTGATCCCCCTTGCATACCCAAAGTATGCTTATGGCAGCCTCAATATTTCAGTTTCACTACAGTACTTAGAGTTACATGGACTCTGCCATGTCATGTGAATTTCCTGCAGTGTTTTCACATGCAACTTATATTGTCAGTTGAAATCTTCATGGTTTATTGATACATTATGGTCAAACTACTGTAATTGCATATCAGAATTTTTAAAAGATCAGTCTGTAATAAATGACTGCAACACTAAATCATGCTGGACAAGAAGTACTAAAGAGGCATGGTAGTAATTCATTGTATAAGAATCATGGTATGAAGTGTAGAATTGTCTAGTGAAATATGTCATCTGTAGATCAGATTCACAAGTTGCCTATTTCATAGCTTTAGCTCTCAGTGATATTGTGCTTCTCAAATTGAGATGTTTACTGAAAAGTTGGGAGTATTAGGGCATGGGTAACAAGTAAATAGAAATCTAAAGTTATAATGGTGACTGAATTGAATAAAATATTCTCAGGCTAGCAGTTGTATTCAGTGACTGTATGGTGAGTAAATCAATATTTTGAGGACCATCTCTGTCCTTGTCACCAGGGAAGTGACTACCTGTGTGATCCATCCACGTCACAGTATATGAAAACATAGCCAAGAAGTGTCCCAAACTGAATTTTGAATGTTTTTGAAACTGGAAGAATGCCAGATTAAAGTCTTCATGTTTCAAGAACTATGTAATCATGCCTTGTTTATCTACAGGTCAATGGAGTTGTGAAATTTAAGTATTCCCCAATTTTGTTCTCTTTTAGGTAACAGGTGATGCTTTATTCAACCTTCCAGCATTCCATATGGCTAAACTGTGGTCTAAACATGTTGGAGAAACCTTTTTCTATAGTTTTGAGCATGTGATTAAGCAGAATAAACATGGAGGCAGTCAGTTTCTTACTGGACTACCATTAGTTGAAAATGATGGTGTGGAAGGTGGTAAGTTAATTAGATCAAGAACACCACTTAACGTGCAGAACAATGGACTCTAGAGACAGTCTTACATAAATAAGGTTTATTTATTTATTTATTATATCCATACTTTGTACAAAATGTTATGTATATGCCCTTCTTTTAAATTATAATTATCTTTGTGTATTAACATCTCTGAATATAAGGTACATTTACCTAAAACAGAAAAGATAATTCAGATGGTGCAGTGCATAGTGACCCAGCTACAGGCTGGACAACCAATGAATTGTGGTTCAGTTCCAAGGATAGGCAAAGATCTTTTTTTTCACTAAAATGTCCTGACTGCTCTGAGGGCCACCCATTTTCCTACTAATTGGATACTGAGATTCTTTCCCCAGGTGTAAAGTAAATGGAGCATGAAACTGACCACTCACTTCCATCCATTGCCATGGTTAAAAACAGCAGACCTGTATCTCCAGTTCCCTTACATGTCTCTGTGATATGCACAG
>Ga0123352_10005789_pt1 | contig 18728 bp, 11 predicted proteins | sample TergutLab28metaG_FD_89700 | JGI IMG/M metagenome (GOLD analysis project Ga0123352, IMG submission 89700) | Labiotermes labralis P1 segment gut microbial communities from Petit-Saut dam, French Guiana - Lab288 P1 | ecosystem: Host-associated > Arthropoda: Insects > Digestive system > Gut ... | reverse complement strand
TGCTCATCATCAGGAGGTCAAAATTGCATTACACAGCCTCTGGTATCATCACACTGAAACAAGTGAGTGGTCTAAAATTACTAAAATACAATTCTATAAATATGAGCAAATAGTAGTAAAATTAATTCACACATAAAGTTTACTACTATTTGCTCATATTTATAGAATTGTATTTTAGTAATTTTAGAGCACTCACTTGTTTCAGTGTGATGATACCAGAGGTTGTGTAATGCAATTTTGACCGCCTGATGATGAGCACATGTGCTCGAAACATGTAGAGGCATGAAATAAACTTATTGTAAAACAAAAATTTGTGCATCAAGTTGGTTAATTACTGAGATAAATATAATGAGATGCACGGTCAGCAAAACGTCAAAAAAAAAACCACGTAGTGTTGCCTTCGATCCAGCATGGATCGTGTCCCTCTGTTACGTGCCCTGTGGTTTGTGTAGCAGGTCACCGTCACAGTCATCCCCGACGCCAACAACTCGTGCACTGACTTGGTTTTATAAATGAAGATTAAGCTGGCTGTATAATAATGTACTGGGAAGCACAAGGTGTACGTTTCTGATTCTACTCGTACGCAGTTTATCTGCTTACATTGTGATTATCTTGCAACAGTGTACATCTGAAATAAATGATCACCAGGGACAAGAAGGGTTGGGTGCTAAGGGTGTTGCAGCACTCCCCCTTCGGGCGGCTCATTATTAGGTTTTTTTTTAAGTCGGCGGAAATTAAAAGTTAAAAAAAATCGTGATTAGATTTGGATGTTTTTATTCCTGCTTGATGCCTCATTACTTACAAATAATAAACAGTATAAGAATATTAATTTTTACTATACGCGTATTTGGTCATTGTTTTAATTAAATTTTTTCCGAAGTGACTGATTTATACACATTTAATTGCTTCATTGAATCTAACATGCAATAAAGAATAAAGGAAACTTTGTTACAAGTGTTTTGTTATGGATAAACATTTTGTTTTTAGTATTTATATAATCATATAAATATATTTGTCGGTCAAATAAAAAATTAAGTTTTTCAACGCGGGAAACGGATGCGGCACAGCGGGGACCACTATCAGTCGTTAGGTAAGAATTGATGTCGTCCGCTCTACGGCGCGCACACCTGCGATAATGCGGTCTCACGGTAATGAGTACTGAAGGAGGGGAAGTGTGATCTGTTGCCGTGATAGTGTGGCTGAGAGCTTTTTTTCCGCGTTCAGCTGGACAGTTGTGTAATGAAAGTGCGCTAGGAGTACACAATCGATTGCTATCAAGCTTCATATTGTATTCGTATGCTTGTTGAAACATCGCAAGCATATAGGCAACCTGTACCTCCTTCCCCCCTAGGCTGCATGTTAACGTCGTGACGTTTAGTGAAGGAATGGCATACGTAGGCCAGTAGCCAGACCATGAACACAGTGGGTGTAGCGGCTGGCTTCCATTGCGAGTGGATATATCGCTCACCGAACGCAATACTGACACAACTCAAAAATTGTCATGTGGTGTTATTACTACTTTTGGAATAAAAAATATAAGAACTACATCCGACAGTACCGGCACACTTCTTAGTCAAAACATACCCTGCTAGATGCCGTTATTGTCAGAAGTAGTTTGTTAAATTGTTGAGCTGAATCGTAGTATTAACTCCAAATGGGCATTTTTTGATTGAGCCATAATTGCTTTCGGTGAGCGATATGGACACACATTTACATACGTGCATACCGCTCTAGTATATATATATATATATAATTTATGCATAAGCGTAAAAAGAGCCTTTTTCAGGACCAAAATTCCACACTTTAATTACACAATGGGCTTCTATAACATCGCACAAAGCACCTTTTTACTTTTTTATAAATGAGCTGTTTCGAACCACGACGCCTCAATACAGGCAACCCGTGGGGGCGGAAGGGTGTCACTTTTTTTTTAGCGAGCTGATCAGCGTGTTGGAATTTGATAATTTTCAGATTCTTAGTGGGTGCATTGCACCCAGTTGCATCCCACTGGCCACGATTCTGGTCATGACTTTGCAGTTACTTCACCAAATAACACTGATATTTTAAGAATTAATCATGCTCAGCGACAAATATAAAGTCATCAACTTAATTTGATTAACACAATATTTTGTACATCGGCTGATTATTTAAACTAGGGCGGGGGGGGGAGGGTGCAGTGACATTTTGCGATATTATTGTCTTGAGTTAATAATGCACAGTGTGTTTCTCCCTAGATGACTCAGTATTATTGTGCAATTTTTATTTTTTTTTATGATTTACGAGTAAACATGTGGCGTGATACTGATGCTGCATGTGTGGCCACTCTCTTAGCCCTGTGTGTAAAAAGGAGAAATATCCGCCGCTGGATCAAAGGCTGGTACATATGAAGACCACAGAACACAGAAAAACAACTTATGACATATTCTAGGCTGAGTGAGCCAAAGGACTACAATAATTTCGCTTTGTGTTTGAATGGTCAATCATTTGATGATACTCGAGATTGTTACCCCTACAGTCGCTAAAAGAAATACATGCGAGAAGCAATCACTCCCTTTCAGCGATTATCCGTTATGCTGGCCAATGTGACCACCTGAAATGCTTTTGAAGATATGAAATTCGTAAACGCTACTTTTCCGCAGGCCTTTGGAGACATGTTTCCTGCTCGGCGAACAGACGGTAGTTGAATGAATGTTGCGCAATGCTGTCCACAGGCTATTCAATTTGTTATGTCAATCAGGCTGTTGATTGACACAGCATATTGTGCAACCCTTCAATATTACGACTAGATTGTCAATATTATTGTGCAGCATTAATTACTGCGCAGTATTATTGACAGTCTCGTCGTACCTTCACGCACATTCGTCATGAATTGTCTCGAACAACAGCCTCTGTGACAGTGAGGTTGTTTTTTCGTAATTGGATTTTTAAGAAATGATCATTAATTGATGGTATAAGGTAATGGGACTATCGGGAGGTTCTTTTTGATATTCGGGGAATTAGCCCCCACAGATCCGTAAGAAATGCAAACATTTTATCAGCTATGAAGTGATTTGGTGTGTGAGTCACATAGTGATAACGTGTCTTGGACCTAAGTTCGACAGCGTTTGCGACTTTAATAACCCAAGTTGTGCTAAGCGGCTGCTCGCGTCAATCACCAATGCAGGCCTTGAGAGTCTGCCCTAGAACACGCGGCAGAAAGGCTGCCCGCATACTTTCTTGCGATATTGACGACAGTGCGGATATGTTTTTATACCTTTAGAAAGTAGAAAATTGTTATCTTTATTTAGCAGCCAGTAACTGTAGTTTACCTGGTAACTGGCACTAGTGAAGTTCTGTAGATGACTTTCGTCCTGTGTGCCGAAGTTCGTGCAGCAGTACCTGTTGGGGAGGTGAAGGATCAACTTACAATACGTTTGCGTAACGGAATGACAGGAGATTGATGCCACTGTTGATGAGCCTGCTGGTTACCGTTGTATCAGGGGCCGATTGCCTGTGATTGCAGTTATATGTACTTCCTGCACAGCCAGATCAACATCAAGTTACGGAGTCAAAGGAAAAGGGCATGAGTAGGAGGAGGAGAATTCTCCCATCATTTGTTCTCTTTCCCTGTCATTCCGACTTCCTGTACCTGATTTCGTCTATTGTTGTTGTTATTATTATTATTTTAACTTTATTCTCATCTATTATTAGGCGGCGGTTTTCTGGTCAACGCAGATCTCAACAAGTCCAGGCGATTTACCCCAGCACTTTACGAATCATGTGTGCAGTGCTCATTAGTGTGATCTTTTGTAGCTCTATGGCCGACGGGTGGCCTGGGAGCAACTGTAGGTTCTGATCTAATCCCTTCTTAATTGTTTCTAATGTTCCAATTATAAATTGCACAGTTTTTGCCCTCACTTTCCACAACCCGCTAACCTCAATCTCCAGGTTTTTGTACTTGCTTAGTTTTTCAGTTTCTTTCGTGTTAACGTTTGAATCACTGAAGTGGCCATATTGATCAGCAGGCAAGTCTCCTTTCTTTTATCATACAGTACTATATCGGGGCGGTTTGCCAGTATTGTTCGATCTGTGATAACCGGTACATCCCACGTAATAACGGTACCATTCACATTTGTGACTTTTCAGGTGTATGTTCATAGTACTTGTCAGTAAATTTTAACCTTATTTTGTTAGTGTATTCAGATGGTGCAAGCGTTGCTCATCCCGCAAAATATGTTTTATGTTTCTGCCTTATATCGCATTTATTATTATTATTATTATTATTACCATTATCATCATCATTTGTTATCACCTTCATGCAGGGTATTTACAGTTAAATATACGTGCAACAAGCCAGTACCTAGGGTATACAATGTTGCTGCTAGTCTGTATTTACAGTTTATGGTATGTGTAATGCTATTTCCCATGATAAAATTTTTGTACTTTTACGTTAGTACTTTCTGAAGTATGTGCGCGGTGCCAAAATGGCTGTTTCCTGTAGTTCTTTGGTGTAATTTCCAGGTACTTTGCTGAGGTATTTTCTGAAAGAATTTAGACGACATTTATTATTATTATTATTATTATTAGTATTATTATCATCATCATCATCATCATCATCTCCTTTATGCAGGGTATTTATACTTATATTCCTGAGACAAACTATGTCCCTAGGGAACACAGTGTTGCAGCTATTCTGTTGTTATTATTCATGGTGCTTATATCGTTAGTTCCAGTGTTGAGCCTATTGTTTTTTTTACATTAGCACTTTCCGAAGTAAGTGTGCAGTGCCCAATATGGTTGTTTTGTGGAGTTCCTTGACTTCATGTTTCCCTGGTATGTTGCTCACGTATTATCTGAATGACTTTGAAATAGTCCCAGTCTGGTATCACCTTTGTTTTTACATTCCACATGCGCTGTATTTCTATTGTATTATTATTATTATTATTATTATTATTTAGTCTTATGCTATTGTCAGTAAATTACCAACATTATTACCAGATACGAGGTCTTTTATAAATAATAATAACAATCATGATTATTATTATAACCTACCAATATGAAATATCCGAGTTGTGATTGACTGTGAACCCCCGTCCCACCGGTTCCATGTGAGTTTTTCGCTGAGGCTGAAAAAGCAGTTGAACGTAAAGCATATTATGCAACACACCCTCTTCTGTGTTAAGTACGAGCTGAGGCTGAAGAAACAGTTCAGCACCTATGAAGTAATGCAACAGATAAAGCTGGAAGCATAAAGTTTAGACTTTTAAAGCCTACCGGTAACTTAACGTAACAACAGGTTTAACATTCAAAAATTCTGCTTTGTGATCGCATGGCATTTATGTGTTTTGTATGGCAAATTTTGCCTTTTACATCATTAACAAATTGGTTTTTATAACCGAATTGGAAAGTAGTTACTGCGCGGTAAGAGCAGAGTCCTTATATAACACAGATAGGTTTGGTCTTTAGACGGTTGCATTAGTTCGGGATAGTCCAGTCGGTACAGTGATTAGCTACCGGCCGGACGACGTAGTTCTGTGGATGGATTTCCGGCTGGGACAAGAGTTTGTTGTCTTTCCCAAAGCGTCGAGGACGGCTCTTGGGCACATGCGATCTTCTGTTCAATACGCACAGGCTCTGTTCACCTCCATCTAGTACGGAGGTTAAGAACGATTGGAGCTATAAACGGAATGCCTTCGTATGGTTTTCTGGAGTGGTGCATGGGATATTGTAACCATTTCCATACGGAGAGTATTATCATCGCCGGACTGCTCGCCGGAGATCGGACGACATCATTGCTGCGCAGTAATCGATGATGGCGTCCGCTGTACAGCTCCTAACGTTTCCTATAATTATCCGATCAATACAACGCCATAAATTCCCTAATATGCATTTATTTATCACACATACGATTTGTTTCGGCCGAAGATTGCGGCCATTAGGCGATACTGCAGCAATATAAATGGTAAACTGAGGAAGTTCTTAGTTGGATGGTGTAACAGTCCCTGTATAGTGGGACATCAATGGGGCGAAATCCAGTAAAACAAGAGTACATTTCGGGGGTGAGCGACCGGAGCATGAAGCTGACCCTTATGTGCCATCTGTTGTCGGACACTAAAATTTGAAGGCAAGGAAATTCACGCTCACACCCCTTTGCACCTTTCGAGTGCAGTGCTTGTTTATTCGCAGTTTGTGTATCAGCGCTGTCATTAACTTAAACTTTATGAACTCAAATAATTATATGTTAGCAAATAATGAAATGGAAATTAAGGAGACAGGCGGTTGTGGCCCGTTTTACCAGCATTTATGTGGAGTGACGCAGGAGTTATACGAGTAGGAACATGAATTGTGGGCACATTGATTAGGAACTGTAGACGTAATTGCTGGGACCCAGCGAACAAGTTGATTGAAATGGCGACGCCTCTGATTTTTATTCAGAAAGTGCTTGGTTCTAATGTCGGTTAGGAGAGGGGGGGAGAGAGAGAGAGAGAGAGAGACTCTCTCCTGACTAATATTTTCGTGGTAGTTCTTATTTTGTCCAGGCAGATTACTGAGCTGTACGTGCCTTCCTCCACATTCTTGCACTTTGTATTCAGTCATCAACCTACCTGTACGCTGCATACGCTTAGCTACTCAAACCGTCGTTAAACAATCCAGAAGTAAATTAGAGAGGCCTACCCAATTGTTAGTTAGAAATGCGATTAGCGGTGTACTTACTGGTTGCAATTCCACGTTTACCTGCGAGTAATGCTCGTGAGAGAATAATATGTAGGCTGATACGGTAGTAAGGTGAACTCTTCTGAAATAGACACCACACTTGTATTATTGAAAAGTGCGCAAGTCAGTATTGTCAACAAACGAACGTGTAACGTATTCTGCATGTATTTGTAATTAGACCTAGTATTAAATTATCATGTAATAACTTGTGTGTGGAAACTAATATTTCTGTGAATGGTAATTGATTGCACCAGCGAGGTTCAAACCCTAAGCTTCAAGTCACGAGTGCGCAGCACTGAGGAGGGGAGAGTAGGGCAAGGAGCGGGACCAAATGCTTTATTTTGAATAAAAAAAATAATTTCGCCTTTTTCATGAACTTCTGCATAGGCTGTTCCTGATTCTAATACTACAGTTCTTACGATCTGATATTAACAATTGTTAATCTGTATCGAATGTGTCACAATCTCGCAGCGTATAAAATCTTCAAGAAAGGTCGAGGAAAAGTGTTTAACAGCTGGCCTCTTTAGGATCTACAGATGTACCACAGACCTATCTCTCTTGCCCTTGAGGCTTATAAATACCACTGTAGAAGGCCTTTCGAATTCAGCGGATAATCATTTTTGAATAGTTTTATCCCTCGCCTGCCTTTCCTTCCATACCGTTATCTGTTTCATGCCTCTTCTCCGTCCTTTCTAAGTCTGATCTAATTGACGTTAAAACAGTTCATTTTGTTGCATCTTCATACGTCAGATGACACATATTGAAACATAGAAATGCCGACTCTGTAGTTACGCGCAGAATGTGAATTTTCAAGAAAGCGGCGCGAGAAGGAGGGTAAATAAATGTCTGGTCGTCTGCAATAGTCAGAAAAAGATGACGGCTGTAGATATTAAAGTTAGATTGTAATTAATTCTGTTTTCGTGAGGTTTGAGTTACTTCTAGCCTGTAATTTGGAATTTAACGCCACCGCGGTCAGTAAATATTCACCCACTATTCTAAGTATCGTAGCGCCTTCGTAGTCAGTGACAGAAGTACACGTTAATTTTAAACTATGCCCTGTTTTGAAAATTTCCTGTCCTTAAAAACTATTTAACAATTATCCATAATTTCGGACCGACTGAGGAACTTTTAAGCAGTGTAGAGTATATATACGAGCAACAGAAGAGCAGTAGACACGAAGTAATTTTTAATTGCTGTATTGACCATACTGAGAATGTAGGAGCTGTCATGGTTTGTTTTTGGACAGACGCTTTGACCATATTGAGTATGTAGGGGCTGTCACGATATGTTTTTTGACAGACGCGTAAGACGGTGAGGCCAGTGGGGCACTTGCCTCAGGTGCAGTGCATTTTGTGGCGCTAAATTAAAAGTCAGTAACGCAAAATGTATCCAATACATTTGTACTTTATAATTTAATATATATATATTGTATCTTCGCAGCCTAGATAACGACACGTGTAATGAAAACTGTGAAGAAGTGAATAGAAAAATTTAAAGATTTTTACTGGGGGGAGGGCTGTGAGTGGTGGGGGCATTTCAGTAACTTGCTCCAGGCGCAGAAACGTTTAGTCACGACTCTGGTGTTGGATTTAAAGTATTATTACCATTCTACCAAAGGCTGTTACATATATTGCATAATGAATTCACTCAGGTTGGTGATATATTGAGAGCGACAAACGTACATGCTCCTGAATGGTGATGTCATAAATTATTCCTCGCTCTGGGGAGGGAGAAAGTTTACTTTGTAATGGAACTTTACAGATGAGGCGCCATCGTTAAGAATGTATCTCCTTGCTCTATCTTTCGTCCACGTGTCCGTTAGTAATTCTTGCAGCATAGAAATCTTTATAAATAAAAGTATTTCAAGGCCGAGAGGGCGGATTAAGCCGTTTAAGTACTAAGAAGCTAGACCTTTCCAGTCACTATTTATTTCACTCGTTTGAATTGTGTAGCAGTCCAGTAAGAACCATGATCTGCTGACTAGCCCAGGCTTATTCGTTGCTGTCAGCTGATATTTAGCAGGCAAAGACCTTTAAGACTGCTGCTGTGTTCTGTAATAACTAGGTGACCCACATTCATAGCTTAGCAACGGATCATTTCGGCCTTCGGTCTTTCGAGGAACATTTCAAAGAGTATTTCTCTGGGATGGATGGATATGTTGTAGCCACATTTCTGTTTACGTTATTCGACCTGCGTTGGGTGTGTGTGGCACCGTTAATAAATAAGATAATAAATTTTGTTTGTTCATTAACGTTGCTTCAAGGAAAAAGCATAGCCGACTGTTAATTGTGGTTTCCGGGAAGATGAGCGTGATGTATAACGGAGACTCTCTGTTCTTAGAAAGAACGGAAGGAAATTGCAGAAAAATGAAGACTGTCTTCGCTTATAGTATTTTACATGTTTGTTATGGGTTTGTTTAACGACGTTGTCTGTTATTCAGACTATATACCGCCAATATAAGCAATGTACATGTAAAATATACACAAATCCTAATAAATAATACTTCGTATTTGTTAATTTGTGACCGAAATGAAGGCGGATTTGGAATATGTTTCCTCACGTTTGACCTCTGTGCGCGAAGTTTCGTGAAGTCTTGTCAGTGAAGTCCTGCTTAAAGTGAACCAAACCAAACCCAGTTTAGAATAACGTAAGGTTATTAATTGTTGGTCTGCCGTACTAAATTTGATTACAATCGGTCTGGAAGTCTGAGCGGTAAATGCGGAAAGCGAGCTATACAGAGAATAGTACTTTTTTCCCCCCGAAAAGCACCAAATGTTATGGACACGTATATGCGTTTTCTTTGTTGGTCTGCGTTGACAGGCCATCGTGTCCATGACAGATTTCTCGTCTAAACTGCATTACTGAACGTGACATGAAATCTACACATTATTCATAAATGGTTTCTGATTTTTCGAAGGATTGCAGCGGGTTGGTGTTGAGGTCAGTATCGTTAAACAAAAGGGACAGATATGAAGCACATTCGAACATGGGCATTGTTGTCGCTTGATATGTTCAGTTATTGTGGTTTATGATTCCATGTTCGCCGACCAATGGCCGAACAGTCTAAGGCGTAGGTCTGCGGCCGTTAGCTTGCTGGGATTCCGTGTTGGAATCCCGCCGAGGGCTTGGATTCTTTCTCTTTGTATTGTTGTGTATTGTCAGTAGATGTTTCTGCGACGGGCCGATCCCTCGTTCAGAGGAGTCCTACCGAGAGAGACAGACAGACAGAGAGAGTGAGTGTGTGTGTGTGTTTGTGTTTGTGTATGTCTGTCTGTGTGTGTGTGTGTGTGTGTCTGAGGGTGATCAGATGCATCAGTAACATTTTATACCTGCAATGATTAGGCAGAAAAATATCAGACTGAAAGAAAGAGATTCCATGTTCTAACTGCGTAAGCTAGTGATGCTTCTCAGTAATTATTGTATTACACAAAGAGTAGAAGAGAATGGAAGAAGGAAGGGTGAATTTATAATTTATAATTCCTGTAACTGTATCTGAGGTACGTGTTAACTTCATAAAGTAACATTAGTTTTAATTACTGACAGGTAGAATGTATTCATTAACTGAAATGAACACGACTGCTGAGGCGAGTCGTGACGCTCCACAGCCCAACGCACGTTGCAATAGATTTATTTCGTCATCGTGATATGTAATTACCAATACTCATATTACCAAATAGTTCCTGGCAGAAAAAAATAAGGCATGCATAACTTGTAGGAAATGTTTACTATTTCACAGTGGTGGCGATTCAAACGTGCCCCCTTGGCTGTGACACCGTGTAGCCTTACGGGTACTTACTGTCAGTGAAGGAACATACTGCTTCCGTCTTCGGAGTTTAAGGGTACACAAAAACTAAAGCAACCGATTCCTGCATAATGTCGACAACCATCGACAATTGTGCACGCAGTCCCACCCGGCGTATCTTCGTGCTGGACAGATGGTAGTTGTAAAAGTCGTGGGTTATCACTAAACGTTCCAGTCATGAAAACTGTACGTGGATATTATTTCACAACACACACACACACACACACACACACAGTACACGTCTGAGCATAAGGTGCCATCTTATGCAAGGAAAATGGATTATATATTGACAGTATGATGTAACTGAAAACAAGACAACGGGTGAATGCACACGAAAAAAGTAATCTTAGTCACGTTGTATTTTTTATTATTATTATTTTTGTTATTATTCTTTCATCAGTATCTGTTGTTAAATTTAAGAACAAATCATGCGTTGCTACTAGAGTTTTTGATGTGATATTTGTCTGAATGTGTAGCGAGTTTGTGCTACGAAATAATACCCACATGCCCAGTGCAGTGACCGAAACATGTACTGACGCATTGGCCGGGTAATGTAACGTGACTCTAAAATGTACAAAGTTGTTGTTTTGTTATGTTTTGTTAAGATTATGCAATGCACATTTATAGTGTAGCAGCCATGTGTCATTTCATTTCGGAGCTTGTCTGCTGCACTCTGTGCGCTGGTGGAGTTAAAATTGAATTGTATGGAAGTTACAAAATTATTATTGCTTGTGGTTCTGAATGTTGTACAGATGCTGTTTAAATACTGTTTTATTGCGAAGCACTTATTATACGAATAAATTGTGGATTCAGTATGCGTTAAATTTGTCAGACATTAATTTAAAGTTCTCCGATGTCGCCATAGTGTAACTATTCTCATAAAAACACTGTTTTATATATGAATTTGTATGAAATGTATAGACGGAATATAACGTCATAAAAATTTTTTAGACAGAATGTATAGATCGAATATACTTTCATACGAAATGTTTAACACCGAATTTATCTTCATACAAAATATCTGTTAATAGGGGTAAACATTTAAGTAAAAAGGGCGGATGTGAATGTTCGTCATGTTTTACATGCTACAAAAATGTGAGCTTAGCAAAAGTTTTTTGAACACAAGAGATCGTAACTCTGTGTTAAATGGCAATAGTGTTTTTCCAGATTCACGTATTTCTTGTCTGACGTCTTGTTTTTAATAATTATAGGAAATTAAAAGTATGCAATTGGTGCCGATTTCAGTGGTGTATATTCAAACCAGACTTTGTGAATATCAGAAACTGAATTAAGTGTACTCATAATTGACACTGTGTACCAGATAATTAACAATATTGAGAAAAATTGCAATCAGTTCTACACAAAAAATTGAACTGATTAAGGAGCTCGGTGGAGCGGAAATGCGCACAGGCACCATGACAGTTTCAGAGCCAAATCTTATTTCTCTTAACCAAGGAATACAGACCGAAAACAAGCCCTATTAAAGCTTCTGAACGGACAGTCACTTTCGGATTCTTTGGTTTTGTGTGTGTGTGTGTGTCTTCTTCTATGAGGGTAGTGTGTCATAAATAAAGATGACTGAAAATTGCGCGTTGTAAGCGACCATTAGCAAATACAGTTATTTGAAGGGGTTGGTTCTGAACTTTTATCTAGGCCCGAACATGTGTCTGTAGTCAAACCAAACGACCTTTTTTGATGGTTCTTTTTCTTCGTCTTATGGAGTCACGGTTTTGATATACCGAATGCAGCAACCATTGTTTGATTGCCGAGAATTTCCATTTACTTTTTAGGTTCCTTCAACCATTCCTAGATGATTTCTTTTCTGTTACTTGGGAAACTACTTCAGTTTCATTGATCGCGTTTCTGTTTTGCCTTAGGCTTACTAATTCCAGCATTGCAAATGATCTTGACTGAAGTTACAAATATGATTTAGACAACATGTTTTCGTCGTTACCAAAATTTAGTGACTGCATAGAAGATTCATCCGCTCTTCTATAATTAAAAACATCCGATGATCCAAAACTCTTCCAAACATATCTAAGCCGTCTTGCTTTCTTACAGCCTACGTTTCGAATTCTAAATTCTTCTTTTCCCAACCAATCATATTAGTTCGGTTTTATAAGTGAGCCACTCTTGTCATTTACGACCATTCAAAGCAACTAGGAAGAAGCTAATAGAATATGTCGGAAACGCAAAACAAGATGCGATCCACGTGTGCAGTATATTTTTTACGGCACGGGAGGGGCTGTAAGGAACAGTCTGAGATTATCTTCAGTTTCCGCATTTTATGTGTATCAGATCTGATGAACTGATGTTGCCTCTCTGCTATAAAAGTAATTCGGGATTTAATGGTTCATTGTAGTCGGTGTTCGATTTAGAGTTTTGACTTCCTGAAGCAGAAGGAAAGGAACCATGGACAAGCCCGCACGGACATGTCGAGCTGGAATTTGACTACAACGCGATACCGTAATTAATGAGATTGGTATTTTTTGCCTAAAATACACACAAGCACCTTTCTTGATGATTAATTCAGTTTTCAGTGTGTGGCTGTTCTTTTTCGTGCAAAAATGTGTACGACGTCTGCAGGATTACTTGAAGCAGTGTAATGAATATATCCAAATGCCACGCTGTGAAAGTGGTTTTTTTTTGTACATTATAAAAAGAATTTTTCAGACAAAAATTGGGAGAAAGTGCAGACTGAGCTTGTGCGAAACATGAAACAAAAAGAACTTTTAACTACGTTTTACTGTGCTTTCTCATAGTGCGGTCAAAGTCATGAACGTTTCCCCGCGTAATAGGACAAAGAAACGATCAACCAAACTCCTTAGAGAGTTTTGCATTACATAGAGGATTTTCTTGTCTTCCTCAGAACTTATTACATGCTATATAAAACTATTAAAACCTACCTACGAGTATCTGTAGCTTAGTAACGGCTATTTAAAGTAATAGGCACACATACGACTCTATCTCACTAGAGAATGTGTAAAAGCGACAGACATAGTCTTATGTCTGACTGTAGGCCAAACCTCTGAAGTCATCTGTTGCATGAAATCCGTCGGCATCTGTAGAAACCGTAAATACACAGAGAAGAATCTGTAAAATTTCATCTCCCAAAATATCTTTCAACAATTTGAAACTTTCCTGTGTCATTCTGTAAAATGATTTAATCCCTCACGGACCTGGGCCAATTCGTGGCTGCAACAAAACTGCCGGCTTCACAACTTTAATTGAAGTAGGGCTTAACCCAGTACTTCCTTATTGTTGCCTCTTTATTCATTCTTACTCTCGTCCACCTGGTAACAAATATGTCCTCTTCGTCTAATGACATGTTCGCACGGAAGCAATGTATGTCGTCTGGGCGGATCACCTCCAGTGTGCGAGGCAGGTATCTTGTTGTAACTGTCGTACTGTCATTCCGTTTCATGGGTACCGCAAGTACTGCCCTGTGTGACAGCGACCTAGAGTAGCAAGATTCCTACAACAACGGACGTGCCCCCCCCCCCTCCCGCCCGAAGGGCGTGCAGTTTGGGATTTGTGGTGAACAGAACATCACTGAGGTTTTCCTCCGAATAGAGTACTTCGTATTTTCTCCTTTCACTTGTTTTATCAGTGCTTCCTGTTCATTTACCTGTGGTCCTTGCAGTGGGTATTGCGCACATTGTGTGCTTATCTCATAAACGGCACATTTTTTCTGAAAAATTTATTTAACATAAAATGTATTTTGATTTTCTCTAACACTATTGTCTGAAACATTTCACATTCTAAGAGGAATTCATCGACACAACATCGTGAAAGTACATAGGCCTTTATGTAAAGTGCAGTACCCGACATTCTTGTCAGATTTTACTGAAACTTGAATTATATGTCATACTTTTCTAGGAAATTTTTAGATTACAAAACGCAAGGCATAGACAGACCTTAGATATCCGGGATTGAATGCCACCGGATTTAATATGTGGTTCCTTGGAAAGCGAGTTTGATGCATCAGATGCGTCAACCAGCAAAATTATATATATTTTTCACAACTCATGTGGGCCTATTCAGTAATGAATATTACCTTCGGTTAAAATTTAAACATCTGCACATGACGTCTTTAATATTCCCGTAAATTGCAATTAGCTAATATCGAGGTCCGATTGCGCAATTCTAACTTACTGTTGCCATTGTGTCACTGACATTTCTGGTATTCTGCACTGACAACATGTCTTAATGATGCAAAAAAGTTAATTGAACTAATAGGGAAGGGTTTAGTGACTTTCATATCCAGTTTTTTTAAGTCTGCTGTCTGAATGGTTGTGTTGTGTTGTAACATTTCAGTGCCTCCTGTACAAACCGTTGGCCGGAGTCTCAAGTATTGTCATCTGTTTCGTGGTTATTTCTCTTGCCATTCTTTTATACGACTTCCGGCTCGAACTGGGGTAAGACTCTTCTTGCTTCAGAATGGTATTTACGAAATGATGAAGTGACTGTTACTGTCAGGTCTGCTGCTTGTCCTCTTAGATTTCCTGCCGAAGGCCGTCTGAGAGGAACTCGTAACATTTGTTTTGCAGCGGGTAGGTTCTGGGGCTGGTAATAACAGCTGGGAAGACTGCGAATTTCGGATATTATTGGAATTGTTTTTGATGTTGTTCAGATGTGTATTGATTGAAATGCTGATCCAACAGCCTGTCGACCAGTTACAAAGACGGAACGAGTACACAAAACAACATACAAACAAAATGAAGACAAAAACTATATATATATATACCACACACATATATGTATACGATTAAATTTGTGCCCCTAATACGACAGCATAATAATAATAATAATAATATGCTTCCGTTCTATTCAGGGATTGTTTATTTAAGTGCCGAATCAGCAGCCGGATGGCCAGTTACAGAAACGGCACAACATACAAAAATTGTATGCCTGTTGAAGATAAGACGGCTGGTGAATAGGGCTGACAACCTTACCACCTTCATGTGCCGATTGTCATGAAATCTGGGAGCCTCAACCTTCAGGCCTGTACAGGGATTCCTTTACGTTGTAATATTACAAATGGGACTTTAAGCTAAATGGAATGACAAAATGTGTAATCAAAATGAGGGTAAAAGTGTAATTTAGAATCAGAACTGACAGATCCTTAGTACAGTCAGTACGAGTAATGTAAGAACATCCAAGTCTCCATTTAAAGGAAAGGGTATTAGCTTGGCTACAGTTTTACTAATACTGAGAGCCACAGAATTAGCAGCACACGAACCTTGTGTGGAACAGACAACGTAGTCGTTGGATGGCTTTTTACAGGACGAAATAATTTTTAATCATCAGCAAAACTAAAACAGTTTTAGTGTATTATTGCAATACGCATATCATCAGAAAATACCTTAAACAGAGACCCTAATACAGAGACCCGAGGAACAATTGCAAGAACTGTAAATGTCGCCCAGAGAATTGTAGAAATTTTAACGGACGAACATCTGTCAGTTAAATAGCCACGGAACCACTAACATAAGGATTCATAAGGCTAAAGGATCTAAGTTTACGTAATAATAATAATAATAATACAAGTATATCAGAAAATATGAAATTGACCGAGGGAAAGATTTGGTTTACCAAAGAGGGATATCAGTATCTGTACAAAAAAAATTGCAGCTCTTATGCATCTATTATAATGCAGTTTTGCATAAACGGTCGGTATTAAACATACAGAAGTTTCTGAGATATCGATTGCGAACTCAAAGACCTGTGTAAATGTTGTATGTACCGTGCACATTGGTCAAAGAACTGTCGTTTTCAAAATTTGAAAGGAGCGCAGCAAACTGATGTCTCCTCTGGAGTAAGGTATGATATTTTAAGTAGTATGTTTTGTTTTTCTGTGGCGCAACGGCCCAAGTCTTGACTAGCCCTCCAAATTGTTGAAGTCTCTAGATCACATGCAGGGACACACACACCTGATAGGACTTTTCTAAACGAGTGATCAGCTCGCCGCGAAGACCGCTACCTGTACAACACAAAACACACTATACGAACGTCCATGCCCTCAGAGGGATTCGAACCCGCAATCGCAACAAACATCCGCAGACCCACCCTTTGAAATGCATGGCCACCGGGAGATATGTTGTATTAGCATAGCTATAACTAAGTTAGTTACTGAAACAGTCACTACAGATAGCTGATTATTTCCGCTGGATGATTCCATTTTCTTGGCAGCAGTAGAGGTTGTACATAGGCCTATACTTTAACATCATGTTGTACGGCGTCATACTGTCAACACGCAGGCATGGTTTGGCACGTGAACCAGTTGTTGGATTCTGTTATTTCACGCTACAACCGACAGTTGTCAGTAAAGAGAGGTTCTGGCTCATTATGTTCTTTCGTAGCAGCTCCCAACGTTTATTTGTTGTCGTGGAGCAGCGAGCGAACAATTTTTATTTTAAATTCGCGAACAGATGCGCAAACTCGCCGAATTCTTGAAACAGTTCATGTAAGTGAAACTGTATCTCGTACGTGTGTTGAATGATTCGCGGTTTTATGTGTGCTTCTCTGCAAATTCTGGTTTTATATGTATGCGTACACACACACATTCATACACACACACACACACACACACACACAGAATTCTAAGGATTTAGATTCTCTTGCTGGTCCGTTGTTATGTTTGACAGTTGTTAGTATTTATGACAATGAACAAACGCTGGCAGAAATAAACAGAAGTGAGAGGTATCTGTGTTCGACAGTAATAGAGCAAGACTTGACCGACGGTGCCGCAAGTTACGTGGGGTAGCTGTACAGTTAAGTAGTGACTGTAGGCGCTCCACAGTGGCATTTATCTGTGCCTGTAACATAGGATCAGTCTGTGTGAAACGTACCTAGACGTGGGAATTGTCAAATTTTACAGTAAAATGAGTACGAAAATGTTATTTTACGTAATACATAGTCGGAGAAAAGCCTGTTTTACAAATGATCAGTATTATTTTTGTGCCCCCCCCCCCAATACATTTTTTTGTTCGGGTTCCGGTATTGAGGAATTTGACACCATGTAATTTGGAAGAGAGGTGCCTGTCTACCAAACAACACTGCGTCCAGCAGATAGGTACCTATGCATAAATCTGTACGTCTACACATCTCTGAAGACTGCAGTTTTCATATTTACCGCTCTGAGAACCTTTAGTGCAGACCGCCTCAGCCCGTAGCTCGCGAACCGAATGTGGCCCCCGACAATGTGTTATGTTCATGGAGACATGCGACATAACAAAGTCCTGTACTCTTTTCCCTGGCAAAGCCGGGATAGCAAGCTGAAACAATTTGTAAAATTCATGAAGATTTTCTTGATTGGGACACACATTTCATTACCAGTGCTTTTTGTACTAATATGCAAAAATAGCGACACCCTAACCTCGCTCGTGAATTGCACTTTTATAAATTATTATTATTATAACTATTATTATTATTATTATTATATTTTTTATTGGGCGATGCCGTAGAAAATACAGGGTTATAATTATAAATGTATGTAGTTTTTCTGTTTACTTATTCATTTTTAATTTTGGATTCTCAATTTCACATGTCGATCAAAATTTGCGGTAGTTGCCCGTACTCCATGTGAGGTTGAGCAGGCCTGCACTAGCCACACTTAATTCCGAATTTCTTTCTGGCGGTTTAGCCATCCAACTGATAAGGCAGAGGACACCGTTTTGGGGTTGGCCGCTGCACCCCTAAAAAACGGGAGGTGGAGGTGTTTTGCAAAACCGAGATTTTTACAAGACGGTTACAACTGATTACTTTAATTATTTCATGTATGATGTTAATATACTCTGAGGAACCATGCATATATACTCTAAAGGAAAATGCAGAAGCTTTAGTAGCTGCTACTAGGGAGATTGGATTGGAAGTAAGTGCTGATAAAACTAAGTACATGGTCATGTCTCGAGATCAGAAAGCAGGAAGAATTCAGACTGTGAGGATTGATAATAGTACCTTCGAGAGGGTGGAAGAGTTTAAATATTTGGGAACATCTTTAACAAATCAAAATTCCATTGCGGAAGAAATTAAGAGCAGATTGAGGTCAGGAAATGCTTGCTATCATTCGGTGCGGAACCTTTTGTCTTCTAGGTTGCTATCCAAAAATTTAAAGATCAATATATATAGAACTATAATTTTGCCTGTTGTTTTGTATGGGTGTGAAGCTTGGTCGCTGACATTGCGGGAGGAAAGGAAGCTGAGGGTGTTTGAGAACATGGTGTTGAGGAGA
>Ga0123352_10005788_pt1 | contig 18729 bp, 10 predicted proteins | sample TergutLab28metaG_FD_89700 | JGI IMG/M metagenome (GOLD analysis project Ga0123352, IMG submission 89700) | Labiotermes labralis P1 segment gut microbial communities from Petit-Saut dam, French Guiana - Lab288 P1 | ecosystem: Host-associated > Arthropoda: Insects > Digestive system > Gut ... | reverse complement strand
GCTGATAAGCTAGTAAACTGTCTGAAGTCCTAAAATTATTGGAGTTACTACGATGTTTAGACTTTACTTCAATCCAGTCCTTACAAATAGACACATTATGGTCTTCTTTCTTGTTTGCATTTTTGCACAATGTAGATAGGACAATATCCGTACTTGTCGATGCACAGTTGGGTTTCCGTACATTTAATAAAAACTGTATGATTAAGTTCAAAGAGCTTATTTCATCCAATGCACATTTAAGTTTGCTATTCAATTCTACGCAACATAAGCACTTGTTTACACTGGAGGTAAATCCATTTTGATAAAACAAATTTGGACGTAAAGCACTGCTCACATCAGTATCTGCCATTGGGTATAAAGTGCAGATATTTTTATACAAAGACACAAATAATTAAGTCATAAATGGTTAATACTGATTTTTTATTCTTCTTCCAGCACCTCCTACATTCATTGAAAGGCTGTTACTATACAATGGTGCTTTATTTAATGCAACAAACATAAATATCTCATGCCGAGTGGAATGCTCACCACTGTGTTCTATTCAGTGGCTCAAAGATGGAAAGTTACTAAACTTAAATAGTTCATCATCCTTATACTCAGTGAACAACACAGTGATTCCTCCTAACACACGCACCAATGACTTTGAATCCATCAGATCAACGCTTATATGGAATATGTCTGCCTGGCCAGGTGGACAGTTAGATCGCATTCATGAGAGTGCCAATTACACCTGCCAGAGCACTCACAATGAAGTTGGAGTTGGAGTAAAAGGCAGTACAGCATTTAGAGTTGAATGTAAGTATAGCCAGTTTGTTGTTCCTGATACATTAAGTATTTGTCATCTTTTATAAATATAATATGGCTGTATAATTTGTAAGTATCTGACCACTATACTTAGATAAGTACAGTGAACTAAATTTGAATTTTGTGTTTATAATGCCCCTGAATGGCATAAAGACTGTGACTGAAGCTGTCAAAACATTGATTCAAGATTTGTAATTGTTAATTAATTACATTTCTTTCCGGCTGTAGGTGCAGAAAAATAAAGAATTTAGAACATTAAAAATATGATTACATGAAAATATAAACAATTTACATGTGCAATATTCCTTGTCAGATGGTATAGTACCATTTGACAATGTGCATAATTTAATTCTGCTCACACAAGTACATACATTAACTAGCTTAATGACAACACATGTAACATTATTTTGCTCATATGAGTACAGTATCTTCCTTTATGACAATATGAGTAACCTCATATTGTTCACACAAGTACAGGAGCTAATTTTGTGACAGTGTGGTTCAATTAGTACTGTTGACACATGTAAAATACCTACATTGCAAGATTTCATGTTCTCACAGTGCGGGGGGGGGGGGAGTTCATGAACATTCAAGTTTTCTGAGGTGTTACAGCATGTTTGATGGTAAATTGTTATGACATTATGGATGAGCATAGTGCTTGTGTCTTAAGAATCATACAGTACACCTGTTGTGGAACTGTTGTTTACCAGCTGACACTGCATAACCTTCCTGAAGACTTTAATATACATACATTAGCCACCTTTGTGACAGCGATAACTTAATTTTACCCATACAAGTGCAATAGCTGCATTCAAATAAAGTGAATATTACATCTTGCACAGAGCTTAGAAACTTCTGTTAATTTTTGTGATTAATATTATATTCATGTTTATGTCGACAGTTTTTAGGGCTGCTCACTAAAGTAGTGACAGAAGGTTAAAAAAACCACTGATTTAAAGATTTAAATTCCATATTTGTTTCTAATTTATCAAGATATGAATCCTTTTAGACTTTGTAACTATAATCAGAGCTTGATGGTGGTGATACACAATGACACACAATGACACACCTTACTCTACACTATGGTTACATCTTTCATCATTTTCAAAACCATATTGTAATGCAGTATTCCTTTACACTCGCCCCTTCACTGTCACACATAGGGAAGAAAGCTTTTAACTCTTTGTCCTGGATATATGTGAATTTTTGGGATCAAATTTGAGACTTGAGAGGTTTGAGGTCATCCTGGGCGTGCCTACACAAGTTATCAGTATCTGAAATGTAACATGCTGTCTTATTCAGTCTAAAGTTTGGGAGGATCCTACTGTCCTTGTCTTCAGGATACAAAACTAGCATTAAATGTGGTCGTTGATATTTTGGTGTAGATGACAATGACTTTTATATCTCTGCATTCTTTCATGCCATACACTGATTCGGAATGTAATGGTGATATCTGTGATAGAATAGGTTTCTTAGGTTTTCATGAACTGTTCTGTAAATCAGGTACCTAAATTAGTTATCTGAAACAACAGGTAACCTTTTTATTTCTAAGCCCAGAATGTGAAGATGTTTCCTCTGATATCCAAAGCACAGTAAATAGGGTTGAATTATTAAATGTAATTTAACTTCCTAGAACTCAATAATAAGTACTGGAAAGTTAATTTTTTTTTGCCACCTATGGGTAACATCAACGAATTACAACCGAACTATTTTGTCATCTGTGCAGAATAGCAAATTGTACACAAACCGCATGATGACATGAGTGCATGACATGTTAAGGGATAAACTTGATCATTCACTCCTCCTGTGAAACAAGCATAACTTCAGCTGCAGTCAGATTTTTGTAACGGTCGCAGCATACACTGTGAAACTAATGGCATGTCAATAATTTTCAGATCCTCCAGAGAACATCACGGTTTCAAACAAGATAGTGAATGTTACTGAAGGACATATCCCAGAGAAAGTCCTTTGTAGTGCTGTAGCATACCCTGAAGCCACGTATCAGTGGAAGCATGATACAGGTACCCTCATAGGGAAAGGAAATAATGCTCTGATCCTATCGTCTCCTGTGTCACGTGCAGAAGGAGGCAACTACACTTGTGAAGCCAGCAACCGACATGGAAATATCACACAGAAAACTTTTATTAATGTTCTTTGTAAGTACATAATGCATATTTCAGTAAGGCTATGCATGTTATTGCACACAATTACAGAAATTCCTCTCTTCTAACAAGAATGGACAGAAACCTTGAGGACCAACTAAACTGTTTTAAGTCCACTTGTAAGTCTCAGAAATTCAACCTTTTAAAGCAAACTGGTGAATTGACTGCTATAGGTAACACTTCTTTAACGTAAAAAATTTCTTCTTTTTAATCACAGAGACCAGTACGTTTCCTGTGATTTTCAGAGCAAAGAGCAGCTGTTTCCTTAAACATCATTAACTGGCTGGTCACTTTAGTTAAAATGTAAGTTGTTTAGTATGAAGTATGAAATGAACCATCATGTGTTATTTATCAGCAGTTAATTTTATGTGAATTTGTGACACCATTAACTCCTGAGCTGTTCTACATATCTAAATGGCTTAAAGGTCTGAGTGTTTAGGAATATTCATTGAAGATTTATTAATCTTTAAATTTACACTAAACTGTGACTGGCTCCCTGCTTTACTGCAATACGGTCTTTCTTCCTAGCACATCATATGTAAACAGATGGTCTTCTACCAGTAACTAAAACACACTTACTTAAAACTGCATTATAAGCAGTTAAATGTGGAGTGCAGATAAATATTTAAATTATGGAGTGCATATTCATATTACTAGGACATTTAAGAAAATACTAATGCCTAAAAAGTTTATTCACCACTGACAATAATTTTAAAAATTCACAGAAATTATATGCACCCATGGTCAAAACTTTTTAATGTGTCAATGGTCCTCAGAGATTTGGAAGTGAAATTGCAATTTAAGTGCCACAAAAAATGTTGTACTTTCTTCAGAATGTTAAAGTTTCAAGTTGTTTACTGATGTCCCTAGTCATTACACAAACAAACATAATTTCTGGAAATGTGCATAGGTCACACTGTCTATTTTTGAGTTTTAGTCTGAAAACACGGATGTGAACTATATGCAGGTCAATCTGATATATAGCCCATTTCAGCTTATCCACTTCAGTATAATTTTTAACATACATATACCTACCATTTGTTATTACCTAATTATAGGATCCAAGCTCTCCAGTACAACACATGCAAAATATTGGCCAAGTATTTGTTTTAAGGTCATTGGGTAAATGTTATAAACACAAAGGGAAACTCTGATATTTTTCCCTTAACTTTTGAGAAGTGAATTTTAAATAGTGAAATAGAGTATAAAGAGACAGACCTGTGTGCAACAAGCTACACAAATTCTGTCCTTATAAAAGCAATGGCTCAGGATAGGAATAGGTGGCATACACTTACAAATGCAGTGATAAACCTTTGGGTTCCATAAAATGAGGAGAGTTTCTTGACTAGCTGAGAACCAGTTAGCTTCTCAAGAAGGACTCTGCTCCTTGAAGTAAGTAACTAAGTAAGTAGGTAAGAAAGTAAGTAAGTATAAAAGCAGTGATTTTCAGTGTTCTCAAACTGTACACAGTGGAAAGTTACAGCAATGTATATCCAGTGTTTCTGTTGTACATGCTCTGGTGTGTTAGTAATCATCAGATGCACTTTTAACACAACATAAACACATAACATATAAGGGTAAAAATAAAATTCTCTCTGTGCCTTCCATGGAGGCATATGGTGGGTGGAGGCCTAAGCATGTGTAGCACATTTTATTACGGTGTGCACCCCAGGAATTTTATTTTACATTTTTTAAGGGAAAATGTATATTGAATACTCACTCATAAAGGAATTCATTTTCATTCAGCGCATAAATTAAGAAATGAAAACTTAACTAAACTTTTATTAGCAACTAAATTCTACTCAAAATAAGAACTTAAAAATGTACATACAAAATATGACATTGTAGGTGCTTTTTGAGACCTCATGGTTTAAGTGGGCACCCCTGAAACACCAATGGGTGTAGGTATGGCTGTACTCATTCTTAACTTCAGCGCCAGATGGAGTGGTCAGTATCACTCCTTAACTGCTTTACCCCTGAGGAGAGAAGCCCCAGTACCTACTGCATGACACTTAGTAAGACATGTCTAACAAAAAACAAAAAAAAAACTGATTCCTGTGTGTGTTGTCTTTATTGCAGACATAGGTCATATTTATTTCTGCCCAGCTTGCTCACATGTCAATTTCAGGAATTTTCAGCCTTTTGTTGATTTTAGGAGCTGTTCATTTGGAATATGACATCTTTTGTGCCTTAGGCCTAATATGTATAAAAACTAATCTTCCTTTGATGACCATAAATTTTCCACTCCCAGGCTCATGTATGATCACATACATGATTTGTTTTGGTGTATAAGGCTTTTAAGATGCCTAAGCCTCATCAATATCAACTTTCCTCTTGTTAGTTCCCCTTTTTGATTTCTGCACATTAAATTTCCTAAAAATATACTATGTCACCACAGATGGTAAACATACAGTTAACAGCTGGAGTGGATATGAAAAGCAAAAAGGATGATTTATGAAAAGAAGTAACACCATAGGTATGTGAATCCAGCACTTCACTGACTGTGATAATTGTGAAATTTTAAGCAAAATATTTATGCTTGCTATGAGAAAATTTCACAGTAAGCACCAAATACTGTATTTCTCTGAAAACATTAATTAATTGGCATTTGTAATGGACATAAAGTCTTTTCTCTATGAGATAGGAACATAAATTTTATGCATAATTCAGAAAAGCGTCAATCTTCTGAAGTTTAAACTTTATTCTGCTTTTTCAGATAAGCCAGAATGTGAGATTACACAGGGAGAAGTGGATGGCAAACTGGCTTTAATCTGTGCAGCACGTGCAAATCCCAAGGAAGTTGACTTCACTTGGCGAATAAAAAATGAAAATGATACACTGGAAGAGAACATTGAGAAGAAAGAGCTTCAAAGTATACTGACACTGGACAGTCATGTTGAAAATTTTCGCACCTACGTATGTGTCGCCAACAACTCAGAGGGACCATCAGTTCCATGTGAACGGGATGTGACATGTAAGTAATCTGCTTCATATGCCTTGATATGACCTATCTATATGATCCATTTGAAGGGGAAACGTTAGTGTATTTGTTAATAAGAGGTCGTTTAGTTTGTTACATCAATGCAAAGAACACACTGAATAGGATTAACTGTTTTTCAACTACTTGAACCATATTCTTATAATAAAACCAACTAGATGCACTGATTTCTCAAATTTATTTTTGGAATAAAATTCTACATGTTTCAGACAGTTCCTCTGTCCATCATCACAAGTTTTTCACTGTACACACAGTAATGATATATGTCATACAGGTTTGCTGACAGCTTTCAAGCAAGATCCTGCTTGCAAGCTGTCAGCAGACCTGTATGACATACCATTTTGTGTGTACAGTGAAAAACTCCTGATAATGGACAGAGGAACTGTCTGAAACATGTAGAGTTTTATTCCAAAAATAAATTTGAGAAATTAATGCATCTAGTTGGTTTTATTATAAGAATTAATCATGATGTACGGTCACCTGAATGTCAAATTCTTGAACCATACTTTGCTGTGAAGATTCTGGTAATATTAAAATACTTATTCTAGAATGTTTATAAGTTGTTATCTAGAGTGGGTTCTGGGGGAAACTCTTGTGGACTTTTATGAGGTAAGGTACCATAATTTCTTTTAGGGCATAGGTAAAATCACAGACACTTGAATTCATTAGGGTAGTGCTACATTTATTTCATGACATCCAAAAACACAAGTCAGGTATGACATTGCTGGAGCTAACTATGTATTATGATCAGTAAGACATGTATAAACATTTTTTTGTGTTATTTACATTTTAAGAATATTAAGTATTTCATTTTTTTAATGAAATAGCAATTTCAGCTTTAATTTTCAACATCTGTTAAATCTAGTGATATATTGTATTTCAAACTATCATGCTTTAGTATATTCGGTATAGCGACAGGCTGGACAGTTCAGGTTTCTATCCGGTAGAGGCAAGAAGTGTTCTCTTCTCCAGCAGTTCCAGACTGGGGCCCACTTAGCCTCTTGTTCAATGGGTATCGGGGTTCTTTCCAAGCATAAAGCACCTGGAGCATGACATGGACCACTCATGGGTTGAGAACAAGTGAGGCTGTACCTCCACCCTCCCTACAAGCCTTCTTGGCATGGACATGAGCAACTTTACTTTACTATCTCATGTAGTTTCTCTCTTTTGTCCTCATTTTTTACACCTTGTATTTGTCACATATCTGCTGAATGGAGTAGAAGTTGAATAATGCAGAGTGACCCAAAAGTCAATGAACTGGTTAGTAAAATGTACAATAAAATACATTGTAAATTTCTTCATTATATATGGAATTTACAACTGAACTTTCATTTACCTGCATGGATCTGGAGTTGCTGACTTAGATACAATATGTGTAGCAGACATATACCATTTGACTGTATTAATCATGCTGTGCTATTAGAGAAAATGAAATTCTATGGAGTATCAGGAAAATTTTATAATTTAGTAAAATCTTATTTAGCTGGAAGATATTAAAAAGTAATTTTATGTCATAATAATGGTATTGAATTCACCTGGGAGAAAATAAAACAGGGGGTACCACAAGGATCAATTTTGGGACTCATCTTTTTTCTAAACTATACAAATGACTTGCCAAATTTAGCATCCATTGGAACCAAAGTCCTTTTGTGTGCGAATTATACCAGTATAATAGTAACTAGTCCAAATGTGGAAAATTATGACAAAAATAGATAAAATATTTTGGGATATTAATAATGGGTTTAAAGTAAACCAGTTAATATTAAATTATAATAAAACACATTATTTTCAGTTTAATACAAAAAGTAGCTGGGATTAGGATTTGAAACTTAACTACCAGGGTAGTTACATCAAAGGCTCAACAAATACAAAATTTTTGCGTTTGATCATTGATGACTCCCTATTGTGGAAGGCTCATATAGACCAAATGATGTCCAAATTGAATACAGCATGTTTTGTAATTCGAACAATACAAGATATAATGTCTCAAGAAACTCTAAGAATGGTCTATTTTGCATACATATATTCAATTATGAGTTATGGGATAATTTTCTGGGGCAATCAACCATATAGTGATAAGATTTTCAAAATTAAAAAAAAAAGGTGATTAGAATCATCACAAATTCAAGAATGAGAGATTCATGTATGGAACTGTTCAAAAAATTAGAAATACTGCCCCTGTATTTTCAATATATCTTTTCACTACCAATATTTATGATAAAAAACTAACAATTATTTTATGCTAATAATCAGATCCACAATATTCACACAAGATTTAAAACCAACTTACATCCACCCACAGCTAATCTAACAAAGTTCCAAAAGGGAGTGTAATACTCAGCAATATCACAATATCAAAAACTTAGCTAATGAAATAGTACTGTTTCAGAATGCTTTAAAGAGGTTTTTACTCATAAATTCCTTTTATAATAGTGAAGAATATTTTAATTATCAGAGATATTCCATTGAAAACTGAATTGAAAACTGGTTTTAGGTGTTTTATTTTTTGTATTTTATTATTTATTGCTAAGATTCTTCCAACACTATGTATATTATGTTAGATAGTATGTATGTGGCTGTGTCTATATCCACAGGATTGTATCCTAATTTGGATTTATAGAATGCGAATAAATTACATTACATTACATTACACCAGTATTAAACAGGAGCATATCCAAACATACTTATTTATATGACAGAATGTTTTCAGGTAACAGACTTTTGGGCCTTTGTGTATTTGTTGTATAAAACTACAAGTTCCTTTAGTTACAAGCAATTTATATTGAGAGTGAACTTACTATAATTGGACTCATGTAATAATTATTTGTATATCTGAATTTCATGAACTCCAGCAATGACATTGTGCAAGCATTATCTGTCTTTTTGGGAGCCAAAACACTTATTAAACCTGAAGGTCATCAAACAATTCTAGATGTAGTTGTAAAGTCATACAATATTTCAGTTGTGAATATTAGATTTAGGATCTGTTGGCCTCACTGCAACAAAACAAGTATAACCACAGGTCATGAGATTTCACCTAGAATTGTAATATTTGTTTTTCAGAAAAAATTAAATATGTATTTACTGTGTAAATACTTGCAAGCTTCTGTGTTTAGAAAATATTAGTACTGATTATATGATAAAGACATGTAATTGAAGTACAAATCTGGCAGTATTTTCGCCATTAATAAAGAAAATACTGAATTTTGGACATATTAATTCATTAGATTTGCTTACATATATGTGTGTGTGAAATTAGCACTAATTCATCAATTTCCAAAACTGAGCAAGAAATTCCTACAGATAAATAGTTGTTAAAAATATGACAGTTGAAATGATTTTTAAAAGATTTCCTCCTCAAATGGAACCTTTGCTTTTAATATTATATGCATAAATTATAAAAAAAAAATTTTGCCACACAATTGTGTTTGGTTTAGTGTTTTGCTAGTTAATTTGCAATGTCCTTTTTTACCATATGGTAACAAAGAAAATAAGTAATGTAATGTACATTATTATCTAAATCAGTACTACTTAATGGAAACTAAAGGTGTTAATCAGATGGTGGTGCTAATCTGGAAGGTTGCATATAAATGTCTGTGAGTTGGGTACGAGTAAGCTGAAAATTCTACCAATCTATCATGCATAGATTCAGGTATCTCTACTAAAAATATATTAAATTTGTAGAACTCTGACCATTTAAAAACAAAACAAGGTTAACATGGTTATGCTAAATTGCTTCAAATTAAATTTTGAAGTGATCATTGTAACAAAAAATACAAAATTTCCAATTAGTATTTTTGTTTTTCCTGCTTCCCTAGTAACAACAAATACATATTTTTATTTTTGGTTTCTAATAAAGAAGTGCAATGTTACTTTCAGATATCTATACAACCTTCTGAGCACTAAAATTTCTTACACACATTGCATCACTTATTTTAACACTACATTCTTTAAACACATTTGTCTCAGTCATATAACTCTTGTAGGACTTCTGCCTCTTTGACATACATTTAATGCTATACACATAAATCGCCTTCCAAAATTAAGTACTGACTTAGTTATCCAATGCTTTTAGCCTACCAGGAGAAAAGTAGTAAGTTCAGAGATACAGGTATGATGTTTTCCAGTAGTGAAATCACATAATGCTTGCTGCATGCTAGCATGCATGCTGGCTTAGACGTATGTGAATGTGGGGCAATGACTAACTCCAACACATTTTATTTTCATTTCAAGCAAACAGTATCACTTGTCTTGAATTCATTGGATGTAAAGACCTATAAAAATTGAAGTTAGCCTTATTGCTGATAAATGTTAAATCCTCATCTGTAATTTCCCAAAACTGTGGCTGTTGAACTTCAGACCATGTACAAGTAGTAATGACATATGAATCAATGTAATGTACTTTCAACAGATGTAAAAGGAAGATGTGTACAGAAATATTTAACAACAGAATGGGTACAATTTGAGGTACATAACATCTTCCTTCATTTGTGATGTAAACTGGTAGTCCTGTATACTAGATTAATTTGTAGGTGGAACTCATGTGACATCTGTATGGACTGGCCAAGTTTCTCCCTTACAACTTCTCTCCTGCTACAACTTCTGCTACATATTTCTCAAGCTGGTTAAAAGCAAGATTTTTACATGTTGTGTGAATTAAATAGGTGATCTCCTAACCAACCAAGTTCCACCATTCTTTGAACTCTTCAACAGGTTTCCAGAAATGAAATAGGCTGTAGATTTGGTGTGCATTTTTCTCATTACAGTAAATTTTACTGGCTAGTTTCACAACTGTGGGGTACAACTTTCAAAATATTTTTCTCTTCATTATTTGCTCTAAAGCTAGTGGTATTTTCTTATCTCCAAACTTGCATTACTTGAGACAACTCTAGTACCTTGTTGCTATTAAAATTTTTACAGAATTTTCCATATAAATGACATATTGATGAGTAAGTAAACATTTAAATACATCTCATATCATCAATAAGTTTTATTCAAGCAGCTTTATAGAGCTGGTATTAATCGGATACTTTTTAATAGCTGACCTGAAATTGAAGTATTTGATTTTATGATTTATTGAAACTGCCTGGGCAGTTGATGATATATATGGATAAATTTCAAAGTAACTGAATTCACATATCAGAATTGAAAAATTTTGTTTTGTGCTTGAATATTGACATATGCATTTTGGTTATAATACAGCATTTATTTCAATTTATGCATTAAAATATCAAATCATATCTAAAATTATCACCAGTGTGTATTCCTAGCTATTTGCTACTGAGATGCAAGGAAGCAAATAAAAGATGGCCCAAGAACTTAGCTGATAAAAACACTTTGACTTTAATTGTTTATATTATTATCAAAACCACTGTAGAGACTGTTAAATTAATCCATACTACGGTACTTTATATGTCTGTGTGTACTGATTGTTGTCGCACATTTTTAATATTACTCAAATTCTTTTTAATTTTACTAAATATGTTTGTCAAGTTCAGTTTAATGGTACTAAATATATTTGTCACATTGTGCCTTAATATCTAAAAGATCAATTTCTGATCCTTTTATAAAGTTAAAAAGCGTTTAGTGTGAAAATATATCATTATGACGTTAGGGCCACACATTTCTTGAAACTGATGTCATATATCTGACATATTTTACAAGTGTCTTGTATAGTGACAAATGTTTACTATTAATTTAAAAACTACTCTTATATCTCATGAGTTAAGCGTCATCCATTTTAAAATTTCGTTTAATAATTAATAATGTTCTGATAATTTAATATTTTCGGTTTATGTTTTTTTTTATATGCAACTTTTTGAAAGAACACATATTATGATCAAATTTAATTGGCGTAACATATTACATTTTAGCTGCCATCCAGTTCTGAAGACTACTTAAGGTACACTGTGAAGCTACTTAACTCTACAAGTGCCAGCTTTATTTACTACACTGCCAAGTCAAAACACTTCAAAATTTACATCCAACATGAATTCAGACCATTGCTCTGATTTTCATATTATACAATTATACTAAAATAGCTATTTTATTTAAAATGAAAGTCAGTATATACAAGTGTATATAAACACAACGGGCATGCCTTGCCTAAAAAAAAGTCAGTATATACGTAACACTGCTCACTTCATTAGTAAAGTTTCATTACAAAATATGATGAAACTACTGTTTATTCATTGCATCTTGTGGTTGTGTCACATTCTATGCAACATGTCATGTGGTTGCTCACGGCACTCATTTAATGCACCCGTCACCAAAAACACAGGGATCACTGTCACTTACCTTGGTTGCAATGTCACCATGCTCAGTATCACTAAGATTAGTTCTTATTCTACAATATTCACAATTTTATCACCATCACTTTTCTAGCTACTATTTCAAGTTCTATTATTTAAAAGTGTTAAGAAATTTGACTATGTATAAAAGCTTCATAAGAACTTAAAAGTGTATGAACAACACTCCCTCTCTGTATTTATTGATTATGTAGTTTAGATAAAACGGCAATATATATCATTTACTGTCAGATGTATCAATTTTTGCAAAGATTATATTCCTCCTCTTGGGTACCCTGAGAGATTTAAAATGCCTGAATTGTCAACAGTAAGCACTTGTAGGGTTAAAGCTCTTAAAATTTTTGTAGTTGACATGGGAATGTTCCTGCATGTACCACTTCCCTTTCCACAAAACTATTATTGAATATATTATTAACTGTAATATAATACTTGACAAATGATCATCATTCCTTTCTTACAGTTGAGATAGGCTGGTGGGGAAAGCTGGATAATGAACATCTCATCATTGTTATTGCAATCGTAGTGGGAGCTATTTTAATGGTGCTGATTGTCTGCATCATCATTATCATCGTGTGCAGGAGAAAACGTGCTGAAGACAAGTGTAAGTAGACAGGCATGTGCACGCCTCCTGCAGAGCGTGCAGAGTATGGCATTTTGGGGTGGGTAAAATAATAAGAACCGTACTATGCTCTTGGATGTTTTTGCTTTATTAGTTCTGCATGGTAGGAAAATACAATGCACTTGCATGCAAGCGTTCAGTGGATGTTCAAGGCTGTTGTGTTTTCATTATACATGTTTTGAATGGAAAATGTGACTCTTTATAAAGTAATTTTTCATAGTAATACTTAATAGTTTAAAACCATTTTATAATGTGTGTTCTTATCTGTATGTGTTTGTTTGTTTTCAGTAACGTGGAAACCGAATTAAACTATGATTTTAATTCAGATAATTAATATTTTAATTATACTGAAAATGTAGCTTATGTTGGTGCCATATAATATCACTGAGTAGTACTAAAGCAAAGTGGTTTAAAAGGTTCTTAACTTTAACCCAGATTTCATACTATCATAATAATTGTGGCACTTAGTTCTTTAAATCTCTCAGTTATTTGAGCATACAAAATGTGTCTTTTATACAATCATTCTGATAATACAGATAACATGTTGTACACTATCCTGCTACAGAACTGAGGGAAAGAAAATCATTTTTGCAGAACAAACTTGCAGTAAATTTCAAAAGATAATGCATCCCTACACCATCAGTAGTTATAATTTCTTTACTATCTCAACCTCCTTTATTTTACAATGTAACTTAATATTCTGTTGGTGTCAACTCCATTATCAAATTTTAAGGACAGTGTTATTTCTGGACATAGGCTTGAAGTTGATGCAGAGGTATGGTTTATGATTTTAGAGTCACAGAACAAAAATTCAAACATATTTAAAATGCAGACAGGAAAAACTGACCTACTGGTATATTGTAGGCAGAATTTATAATTGTAAATACAGTGTATAATTTAACGCAAGTTCCAAACATAAATTTTAATCAGCGGCATCAGTGATATCATATATATGATTAAGTTTAGAGTTTGCTAGCTTAAGCATGTTTTTTCTTATCGCAGATCTACCAAGCTGTGGGAGCACTTGCATGTGTGTGTGTGTGTGTGTGTATGTGTGTGTGTGTGTGGTTTTGGAAAAACAAAGAATACTGATGCCTCCTGGACGTCGAATTACTACAAATGACAGTGTCATGCAAATAAAGTAGCAATGTGCTAATTTTAACCATTAACGAGCAAGTTGACTAACATAATGTTTTACCTTTAATTTATAGACAATAATCCTGTGGAGCTGGAGGAGAGAGAAAAGTAAGTGTCCAATAAACAGTATTGCTTCCTATCCCTGGGTTCTTCTGTCTGCCTATTCTCAAGGCAGCTGTGTACCCCCAAGCTATATACGTTGGTTTATTTGGTAGAAGGCTGACTGTATGCATTTTAAACTTTACAATATTAGTTTTCAATAAGAAGTGTAATTGGTTAATCTCATGTTACTTCTTTTGTGTTGGATAATCAGAATAACATTTTCCATGGTTGGTCTCCTGCAGGAGCTGTAGTTGGAAGAGGTGAAATTTTCCCTTCATTTGCCTTGACAGAGTGCAAAAAGCCTGTTTCAGAAATTCAGGCAAGACTTAAGAGTGTTTTAACTTAGGTTGTTATTCATCATTATGTAATGAGAGGGATGTTATATTACTAATATATTTAAAATTTAATGTTATTCACATTAATGATAGTCCTTTATTTTATATTAAACTATGAAATTATATAAATATTTTTCTCTGTTCTATCCACAAGCATGATTTCCAGCATTAGTATCTTGAAGTATCATGTAGTCACCTTTATGTAACTGAAATGTAGGTTCTCTTGGTACTCTGTCTTTGCCTTTTGAAGTTCTCTATGCGGTACTGCTATGCTGTTGTTAAGAGAGGATTCCCATGTGGACATATCATACTGTGTATTAATTTGTATCAAACTTCAGTGGAACAAAGCAATAGCTTATATTCAAAATTTCTAATACTGTGAGTAAGTAAAATTATGCCACATAATTTCAAAGTGCAATTATTATTTCTATTATTGCAGTTTCAAAACATAAGTTATAAACATGAAATTAACATCTTCATATTTGATTTTCATACATTTCATATAAAAAGGTAAGCTAATCTAACTTTTTGTGTAATAAATGTTCATGTCCAAAAGAAACTACAGTAGAAACTTGCAATTTTTGCAGCGGGTATCAGAGGTTTGTCACAAACCTCTATGGTTCTCAAAAACTGTAAGTATATGCTCCATATCCTGCATACCTGCCTTCCTGTGATAGCTGTTACATATTTGTTTATCGTGCTGTCATTACTTACTGTGGTGTAGTTTGTGTACACAGAGTACAAATCAGTCCAATCTACTCATTTGTTTGCACCTGGCTTGTAAATAAACACATTAACATAAAGTAGATTAGTTTCCATGTGGCTAATACTGGCATTAAGTTTGTTGTATTTAATCTAGCCTTTCAGTGATTATACTGCAGAATCAGCTGTTGGAGTTTTAGTTCAGACTAAAGATTTTATATACTTAAAATACCCAAAAATTACGCTATTGTAGTACATCAAAACTAAATTACTGTGTTGTTGTGAATAATTAAATTTACATAAATGATCCAGATGTTACTAAATAAGATGCTTATTTTAAAATATATTTTAGGAAAACTGTGATTGTGTGAGAGTTTTTACTGTGGGAATCCTTATTTCTTGCAACAACATTTCAGTTACACTCCTCATTGGGCCATTCACCACTGATAAGATCTAATTGTTATTGTCATGCAAAGATTCCTATCCCGCAGTCCCGAGGGACGACCAACAATTGATGCATCTCCAACCTCCATGACTCTAGCTTCTTCTCCTGACAAACAATGTCCAGGTAATTTCCATTTCAGTTTTATGCACTAGTTCCCATTACATTTTGCTCAGAATGGCCTCAATATTGGCCAAGAGAGTGAACTTTACACCATTGGATAGTAACTGAAGTGTTGTCTTTCTGTTTAATTAAATGTAAGATCCTAATGACCATTTGCTTCAGTGGACTTCTTAAATTTATTCTATTAGTACTTATTATTGTGTAGCTAGCAGTTCATTTTAGGCTTCCAAATTATGATCATACTTTAAGAAACAACATTTTAAAGTTCACTGTCAGGCCTACCACATTGCTCACGTGCAGTCAAAACCTAAACACAAACATAGTTGTGTTGTTAGAGGCTGTCACATGTCTTTGTAACCACTAAATTTAAAGGTATTTCATTGGAAGCACATTTTTATTGCTTTTCCTGGCATTGAGTTTAAAAGGCATTTCCAGTACTTACTGTTGTACATTGCTCACTGTTCTTCTGGCTGCTGCTTTGGTTCTTTTGCACTCTCTAGCACTTCCATATCTGTCCAATTCTGCTCTTTGCTGCCTTTCTTTTTTGATTTGGCATAGCTGAAAGAAGTAATGCAAGTTCATTATTAAATTATATTCCACCTTGTGTGCAAGTATAAATGACCTTAATTATTTCAAGAGTTTTGCCTCATAAAATATGTAAGCTGATAACCTCGTAACTACATGCATACATATTATATGCCTGCATATACCCACGTGTGATTTTTTGATGCACAAACATTTATTTGTTTAATCATGTATACACGTATTATTTGTTTGGTATTTGGATTATTTCCTTAAATATAAATAAAAAATGTGAACTTTTATTATTGATGTAACTGTATTAGTCACAGGGCATGCATGTGTTTCTGTAGCAATACGAAGTAGTGTCCTGGCATGTTTCTTGTTCGTGTTGATTTGCTAGCATTGTGTATGTATTGATGTTCAGCCCTGAAGGAGACTCCAGTGTAACACCAGCTCAAATCCAGACAAGGCCCATTCACAAATGGCCACTTCGTCCAGGTGTGCTTGTGCATGTGAATGGAACCCATAGCTTAAGTGCAGGCAGACTACCTCAACAGCAATACAGCAGAGATGTTAACTCCAGCACCCCCAAGAGCACTCCCACCAGACCCAACACTTCAGTACAAAAACATAAAATGTGCAAGAAAGATCGCATTAAGACAGCTGCTAAAAGGTTGAAAAGGAGACATGCTACTAGTATTACAAATCTTCAACCTGATGATACTAATCAACACAGTAGAGCCAACAAGATTCGCCAAATGTTTTCCAATGATACCAACAAATACCACTGTGAAACACTGCCAGGGATCATACATGGTAAATCAGGAGGTAAGCAGGCCTTCCTGTATATTAGGAGTTACTGTTCAAAATCAGTCCTGCCTTCATAAAATAAAAATCTTTCTTGTTAACTGTGGTTTGAAGAAACACATGTAAAGGTATTTTTACATTTTCTCCTTCCAGTAAAACTTGGTTTAAGGCAAATTAATGCAACAAACGTGTATATCACTGTAACAGCATAAATCAGATTTGCAGAGATTTGGATTAGAGTTAGCTATGTTCTTTTTCTTCAAAATGATCTCTAGTTACCATATGTTAAGAAAAGCGCTTTCAGGGCCCCACTGGATAGCTAATCCCCTGCCATTTTACCCGAAGATGGAGACACAGCCTTACTGAAATGTGTTCAATTTTTGTGTTTCAAAGCAGTGTATAATGGAGAAAGTCCATAAACTGAATAATGTTGCATGTGGTACGCTATCATTAGCAACATACACACTGGAATTTAATACATGTCTTGTGTCTTTTTCAGTGCAGCCATGGTGCTGTGCACATTACTCCTTAGCTGTTTTTCTTTGTTCAGTGATGTTATTACATCTGCAACTTTTTGTGGACATAAATATATTTTAAAATAAGGATCAATTAAAATAAATGTGAACAATTTTAACATCAACTCAAAAGAACAGAAAAGGTATTTGTGATGAGAAAATAAAACTATTTCATACCTATTAACTCCATCATATGCAAACATGCAAGAAAATTGTTTACCTGCGTGTTCAGCAATGAATAAATAAATTTATATATAACTACAAAATACACCTAGAATTATTATCATAAATATATAATTACCTAAATTATTCAGTGCATAGACCTTTTTATTAAGACAATGGAATGAGTTAAACCAAGTAATATTAAGTGTAATATACTGTCATAAGAACTTTTAAAATTAACTAGTAAACATTTTATATAATTGATGTTTTACTATTCTGTCATAAGGTATATTTAAATTTTAAATTGCCACTGTACCAAATTTCATAAAAGCTGAACTATGATAAATTTGGTTTATGCTCTATTACTTTGTTTGATTCTCTGATGCTGGTCCCTTGCAGACCAAAACATGTAGGAATACTATGTGTGATCTTATAGTAGGAGCACATTTGTGCATTACATTGGTTTAGTGTCATGGATATGTTTATCAGTAATTCACAAAATGAACAGTATAAAGACAAACATTCACTTCAAGTTCCATTAATTGTGCTTTTTCTTTGATACAGTAGATGCATGCTGTATAGTCAGTGTATGTTAACTGCATCATGTCCTTGTGTATCTAATTTAAAACTTTATAAATGCATACACAAAAGCTTATCACTTGGTATTATTGTAAACCAGTAAATGTTTATAGTAGGTGAATTTGTTTCTGTAGCTCAGGGACAGAATCAATGAACATACTCCCAAAATCATTGTTCTGCCATGCTGCAGTATTGTCAAAGAGGTGTTGAATGATCTAATAGGGGTTCATCTAAGACTTTTTAAACATAAAATTACATCTGATGCTGTTTTATTATTATTATTATTTCCCCCCCCCCCCCCCCTTTTATTTTTTTTGTTTTTATTTTCTTTTTTTAGAAATTATTATTATTTTTTTTTTTTTTTTTCAAATTAAACTATTCATAACTTACTTTTTTTTTATTTTTTTTTTTT
>Ga0123352_10005787_pt1 | contig 18731 bp, 8 predicted proteins | sample TergutLab28metaG_FD_89700 | JGI IMG/M metagenome (GOLD analysis project Ga0123352, IMG submission 89700) | Labiotermes labralis P1 segment gut microbial communities from Petit-Saut dam, French Guiana - Lab288 P1 | ecosystem: Host-associated > Arthropoda: Insects > Digestive system > Gut ... | reverse complement strand
TGTGGCCTCCTATGTTTTGCCTATTCTTGATGTATGGTAGCTTCTCCCCTGGTTGTTTTATCCTTGTTAAGTACAACTATGGGCATAGTAACTCCACCAGGTCCTTTATTCCTTAAGATGACACTTGACTGAGGTAGGGGGGGTGTACGTTCGAAAAACCGTTATTAACTCTGGGCTGTCGAGCGCCTTTGAAATTGATGTCGTACAGGAATTGCCCGTATGCAGATTATTGTGTTCGGTGCATCATCCGCCGAACATACAGTTTGATAGTCACACGAAAACAGTTTGTGTTACATTTCCAACGGAAATTGAAACCTATATACATATGCAAACTGGAGGATATAAAATTAAAATACATATATTTAAAAGAAAGGTACGAAAACAATTGTTTACATTTTAACGACGGGTTATCTCATGTTATGGCAAGATTGAATTTCAAAACATATAAAAGTTTTAACTTCACATTTTTCTGTACCAGAATGCGATCTTAATTCCATTTATTTCAAAATATTTTACAAATACAGCCATCTGAAGATGGCCTTGTAAGACAGAAGAATGTAGCGCTCGTGTGACATTCAGTGATTGTCAAAATGTGAGTTGTCGTTGTGCCTACTTTTATTTAAGCTGAATAATTCCATGGAATAGTCATACGTGTCAAGTTAACATACGCCAAGTCAGCGTATGATCTGAAGATTCATTATTAATAACATTCTTCCATCTTAGCGTGGATATTCCATGTGGTTTCTTAAGATATTCCTGCAGAAACTGTTTACATTTCATATAGCTTCCATGCGTGCTACATTCCCTACCCATCTCAGTGACCTTTTGTCACCATGCTAATATTTGGCGAAGCGTACAAATTACGACACTCCCCATAATGCGATGTTATCCAGCCAGGTTTTCGGACACGTGCAGGCTTGTGCGTCTTTGGTCGAGTAGAATATTCACGGAAATTGTTCTTCTGTTCGTTATTATTGTTTTTATGTATAAAATAAATAAAAAGGCACGTGATCTATAAGTGAAGCAATGAATGAGGTAGTTGGACTTAACTATGCTCCATAATGTAGTGCAAGACGGGGAAGATTGTAGATTTCAACAAAGCTATCTTCATCCGGGACTAGTGCCGTTGTACTCCGTGCCAGAGTAGGTTGAACTGCGAAAGATAAGTAGCAATGATTACAGTGGCGCCACAGTGACGGAATGGAGAAACAGTACTTGCCAACATAGCAGCGTTCGGAGCGATACAGGTCTGGATGTCACGTTCCAAGCACTAAGAATATTGTCGTATGAAAAGAATTACTTTGCTCGTTCAAGAAAAATGGCGCGTGAAAACGACGACAAACAGAAGGAAGATAAGCCGCCCAGCGAAGAAGTAGGTACAATAACGCGGCTGGTGGTAAGGATGCAGTGTAGTTTCTGTGGTGTGCAAAAGTGACGTATGATTAGGTATCGCGAAAAATGTCGACGTGTTTTTGTCAGCCGTCGTGTAAGGAATTTGCCCCTTTCGAATTGTAGGTATGCTTGCGTCCATTCGGTTAAGAACCATCGCCCTCCCGTCCGCTATCAAAGACCACTGTACCGTATATACCCGTTCTTCTGCATTGCTGCAAAACTTGGCGTACCGCGCTGGGGAAAGAAAAGAACGTCTGTGCTTGAGATAATCTGCAGCTGAGAGGGAGGAAGTGACAGGAAGCCGGAGGACGTTACATAATGAGCAGTTTAACGATTTCTGTTCCTGACCGGACTGTTATTAAGGTGGTAAAATGAAGCAGACCCGTTCAGCCTTTCATGTGTTCCGGGAAACTTAGGCAAAATTTGGTTTGCATGGGGGCTACATGAAATTCAATACACAGAGTGCAGAGTGGGTAAGTATACGTTTAATTACATGTATAATTTCACTGGTTTTTTTTTGTTATACAACATGTGCAGTAAGTATGATGATGGGAAAAAGTATTTAAAAAGTAATTCACTGGACGGTCTAGTGGGTCGCTTTCCAACATATTTTTTACAAAATGAATTGGCGATGTAATATATGTCACTTTAAATAACAGCTTATAACTTTTCAAAAGTGGTTCTGTCTTCTGTGTTGGCAGTGCGAAGGAAAGCGTTACAAGGCGCTTTCCCGTTTGAAATGGCTCTGTGGGCCCCGAGAACTGTGCAAGCTGTTGCCCGCGAGATATGGGTTGCGCGGACCGTAAATGAATGATGAGATGGGCAGGACACTTGGGACTTAAGGAGGAAGTAGAAAATACATGCAGAGTTTTTTTTTCGTGAAACCTGAAGGGAGCGAGGCCACGTGGAAGACCTACGTGTTGATATGAGGGCAGTGTCACAACATATCTCAAAGAAATTGGTTGTGGTGTGTGAACCGCAGTAATAGCTTTGGGGAAAGACAGGTGGTGCTGTGTGATCAACACTATAATTAACCTTCGGGTTCCCTGAGTGGCAGGGAATAATTTGACTGGCTGAGCGACTGTTAGCTTCTTAAGGACTCAGTTTCATGGACTAAGAGAAAACGCTGGTGCAAGAATGTTTAGAACTGTGTTTCCAAAACATTCTGCTCGAGAACCGTTGTTGGCTTCGAAAAATTACCACGGATCCTTACATCCTTGCTCACGTAAATAAAATGTCCGGATTATAGGTACCCAAAATTAAAAATGTATGTCTCAGAACAGATTTTAGAAAGCTACGAATACGTACTGACATAATACGTAACAATGCAATGCATGATTTGACCTTCATTAAAGTGATTGCGCCCGCTTCGTGGAACAGGGGGTTTCTTAATTAGGTATTCTAACGGTCATAACAATAAACACATCTCCTGTTAAAGAAGTTTATTTTTGTATTATTATTATTATTATTTTTAATAACACATGATTCAGTTTAAGAAATAAGTACACTTCAGAGTGTATCCACGGATCCCCTGGGAACTGGTCGCGGATCCTTTGGGATCTGCCGATCACATTTGAGAACCACTGAGAAGAAATCGGAAAGTAACAGAACATACACATTACACTTTACAAGTGTAATAATTTATATTTGGAAGTGTCGTCTTTTACATAGAAACTTTACTTGTTCTTAATATGTTTTGTGTCACGGACCTTTTTGAGAGTCAGGTGGAACCAACGGACTCCTCAGAAAAATGTATTGAAATGCGTAAAATACAGATAGTGAAATGTATTGAAGTTAACAAACATTTCTGGATTCTCGAGGTCATAAATGACTTAGTTGCTGCATTCATTATTGAATTACAAGCTAAGTTTCATTTAGAAGGGCATTGAAAATAATGTTTAATTTTTTCACCAGCCAAGTTCACGGACCCCCTGAAATATGTGGGGTCCATGGACCCCAGATTAAGAACCGCTGACCTGGGCGATAAAAGTACAGAGATATATCTATTGTTAGACTGTAGGTGGATCGGATAGTATGGCTGTAGGTTGTTATCGGGTAGAGGGATTGATACTCTCCTCTTTCCCACGACGTTCAGAACTGCATGAGGCTTTTTGTTCTGCATCTACCAAGGGTCCTCTCCCCAGCAATAAAGCGACCAGAGTGCCAGTGTGGGACCTTCGCCGTGTTTTTCGAGTTCACCACCAAGCTCTCTACACGCGACCGTGATGTAGGGTTCAGGCACAAGATAACTGTGCTGTGTATGTGGAATTACATTGCCGGAAAATGAGGGCGGTCTGTGTGATTAAGCAAGCATCCCTCCAGGAGGTAGAGAACGTTGAAGTGAAGCTGCCAGGCCAGTCCAATCCAGACAGAATAATCAGCCTCACGCTTCAGCTGAGTTTACTGTCAGTTATGTGTGTCCAGTCTGTCTAGTCGTAGTGATAAATACGTGGCCTCGATGGAACGTTTAATCATTTAGCACGCCTTTCTTCAGATTAGATTAAAATGGCATGTTCTCACGTCATGTTTCCTGCAGCCTTTGACGTTTGGCAGTTAGCGATTGTGTACATACTGCAAATGCAGTCTCGTAGCGGAACTCGTGCTGTCCGTGGGTTTGCCAAGCACTGCATGACACATCCGGTAGGTAGCGCGTTCTGTTACTATGCGTCATCTGACGTTTTAGTCACACAGTCTGGTTCAGAAGTGACTTGCGACAGAGGTAGATGGTTCATGAACGTGGGATGTAACACAGAGGGTTTTAGTGTGACGTAAAATATTGTTTTAATTTGTGAAAATGAAGTGGTCCTGTAATCAAGCGCACGGGGTTTTTTTACCGTGAAAAAGTGCCTAGGGAGGAAAGTCTGTAAAAAGTGTAGAAATGGAAGTAGGTTTTCCAGTGTTTCGCCGCCAACTTTGAACAACGGGTTCCTTGGCACTGAAAAAGCGAGAGCGAGCACGTGTTCCGTCGTGAGAAACACAAAATGATATTGGAGTGCGGTTCAGAAGCATATCCACGAAAATCCTTAACTCGAGTATCCCAGCAAACCGGTGTAACATAGTCATCTGTATACACAGTCACAAAAGCATTTCCTTTAAAAGCATAAATATTTATAGTTGTTTCGAAGTCCAGGAGACACTCTTGGGAGAGTACGGTTTTGTAACCGGTTATGTGGGGCATTGTGTAGTTGTAACGTCGGCCCATTGCGAGCATTAAGAGATGTAAGAGTCACGTAAATACTGAAAGTAACAGATATTGGTCGGCAGATAATACGCACGAACGCCTTCACTCACTGTTTCTCTCTCTCTCACACACACACACACACACACACGCCCGCGGAGAGAGCGAGAGAGTGAGTGAGAGAGAGGACGCACGCAAAGAAATCATCAGGCGCCCAGCATCGGCGATTTCCATAAATCAATTTCAGTTTTTAATCATTTGTTCACTTTGTGTAAGGCATGTCTAGGAGTCGAACAAGGTTGTTTCAGCATTACTTTAAGATGCTGTCCGTTGTAGGCCTGCAATACAAAACTGTTCTTGTAGATTGTGAGCATGTTCCGCGTTACTCAGATCATCCCGTGCTACTTACCGCTTAGTCTTGTGCAGGGAAGACGTTAGACACAAATCCAAACATTGCAACAGCGAAGTCGCGACAAACACTATATGATAAGAAAGCCAGACTGCGTTGTAGACGGGACATGCTACTCTAGGCAAGATGCCCATCAGGTAGGATGAATGATGATGGGCTGACTTCAGACATACTAGCAGGCTTTCATTACTGCCACGGACTCTAAAATTTTTCTCTTATCACTGTCCGGAACTTTTGTGGGGTGGGGCCACCAGCATGCATGATGGGTACCGGTAAGTGTTTCTCCAACAGTTCAAGGCCGCCGGAACATGGACTAGCTTCTCGCCTTCTCTAGGACGGAAGTTAATAATTGACGGACCTTGACCTCGACCGTCTGCGTACCTTTCCGTAATGTGCTGCTGTTGCATAGAAATTATCTTACGATGTTTTGCTTGATTCCGCCTCTTTTTTTCTCCCCAGTTTCATGAAGTGGACCTTAGGCGAGCTGTGCCACACGAACATGACTCACACTCACACGTTACCGATATCCCAAAGCATCCCAACATTCCGATGAAGTGTTTCGAGCGTTACGACTCAGGTTCGATTCTTGGCAAAGATAGGAATTGTTTCTGTTACCAGACTGACGCTGGGGTTCATCCGGCTGCCTGTGCAGTAGGCTCCGGCGTCACTCTCTCCGTTGTTAAAGCGACGGTGCCGTCCAGCAAACCACTGACCTGACCCTAGTGCTTGTAGTTACAGCACGGGTGTCCCATGTTTTTTTAAAGCATGTGGGTCGCTTATTTTTTTAATAACAGTGGTGAAGTAGAGATTATTGGTTATTCAAAAGTTCGAACTGTATTTGTGACAGAAAAGTACTCCAAAAATCATTAGCAACTTTGTTCGTACAGAAGGCCACATTTGCAGGCCTAGAGCTAGTCACATCCGGTTGGGTAGCTCATGTGTGCCAACTAGGTGAATGCAGTACATCTTTCTTTTGGCTCAACCTCTCTTTTGGCCTCATGTTCGACTCCACGGAGGTGTAGACCTAACTTACGAGTACCTCTCTTTCCCTGCTTTAGTCGCTGTAGTTCGGCACATCTAGAACACCGTATGTACAGGTATCGTAGGAGGGATGGTGGAGCCTCGCAAATTCTCCATCTCGGCCAAGATGAGCGTGCAGGTTCATGAACCGGCCGGTTTATTCCTGAGGAAGGAGCCGACGGCACCACTGGATAAGAGACTGGTTGAATACCAGAGACGGTTCTTTCGCAACAGAAATCTGTTGCGGTCGTTCAGTCCTTAGTCAGTCAAGTACTGATCTGTGCCTGCCTGTCCTGTACGTTTGTGTGGACCAGACGATTACTGGAGTTGGTGGTGAGAAATTTACAAATAGCCTAACAAGTTAGGCGCGTCCATGTTTTGGTGCATGTCGATTTACCGTTAGTAAGTGCTAAGACAGTAGAGACGGGCCTTCAAAAAATTAGCCTTCTGATTTTCTGAGTATAACAACGACAACTACGACTAGATACATTTTTCGCTCAAATAAATATTAGATATTTAACTCTCGAGATTCGCTCAGAACGCCGTTTCTTGTAATGTGTTCGTTGTTGTTATCTGCTTTTAACCATAATTGTGGTGTTGACGGCGTCAGAGCGGAACTCACCGCTATGAAATTACATGAAAATCTCTTCAGCGATTACCTAGTTATATGCGGGTTGACACCAGGCGAAGCGAATGGGAGCATGTTTGTAGTGTTGCGAAAGAGCTGGAAAACACACAAATCCTATAACGACAAATTATTTTGGTTCGTTTAACGACGCCGTAAGTAGCTCGGACCATGTAGGGTCCAACGGTAGGATGATCGGTGAAAAATAAAATAGAAATGATGTGGATGTGTAAGGAAGTGGTTGTGGCCTAACTAGATGTGCCGCCCCAGGATTTGTAGTTAGAAGCTGATAAAAATGAGAAAAAATTGCGTGAGCGTTTTCTGCCGAGATAACGGGGGGAGGCAAGAATGTTACCTACCATTTTTTTTAACCACACGACGGCGACATTTGTTGACATCAGGCTTCGGATTCGATCTACCGCTTGGGAGGAATCCGGAAAGGACTGGAAACTTTACCTTCTGCCATATTGTTACACGAAGATTGAGATGGATCGGCACGTCAAGACAAACTGGTAGGATCGTGTCCGGAGCTCTAATCTGAAACAGCAGAGTAACCGAGGTAGATATGCAGCCATTACGACCACAGTTTTAATGACCACTGCTTGAATTTAATCTCCACGAGGATCTAAAGCATACGAGTAAAGTCTACCCGTATATGCTTGCTGTTAATAAATAGCAAGCGTGCTGAAACGCAGACTGCAGTGGTTTGTAATGTGTGTAGGGCTCATGTGAATATAGTAATACGTACAGCCCGTGGGTCCCCAACCCGCGGGCCGTGGCCACATTCGTAAAATGTGTATATGTACTATAAAAGTTAGACAAGAATTAAGGCAGTTACGTATACCACGCACTGCTGTTTTTCCACGTGCGGCCCGAGAACCATTCCACAATGACGGGTGTTGCCGTTTGCCCCCCCCCCCCCCCCCCCAAAAAAAAAGTTTGGAAACTCGTGGTTTAGCCTCTAAAACACAGTATTCACTGGGCGGGCGGAACGGGGGGGGGGGGGGATGTAGTGCTCTTACGGAAAAGTGGGGTCTACGAGAACGCGGCGGATGTTAGCGCCAGTCAAAACTCGAGATGTATAAGAAAAATGTCGCAAAAGCTTGAAAAAACTATATTCCTGTATGCAATTACGTCCCTGACCTTAGAAAATTGGGTTTTCTTAGTGCAGAAGTCACCATGTCTTTCCTTGTATGCGTATTACGGCCCGCAGCTACGTAAATCCAAAAACTGTAAAACTGGATTGGAAATGGAAATCAATAGTTGCTAACAATGGATGCAAATTTAAAACAACTAATTTTCGCTTGATGTCGCTGTTTATGGGGTATTTTTATAGCGCAGATAATGTTTTAGTTAATCAGTTTACAGTGATGCCAGTCAAACGATCTAACACGGGACCCGCCCCATAGACTGTGCGTTACCATTTGAGATGTGACTGCACGTTAAAGTAGCTGTTGGAAATAACCTGTTACAACTCAGACGTGCCTGACATCTGGTGAACATACTGTTGATGCTTAAGCTCTTGTCTAGAAGTTCCAAACACTGAGCGCAAGATAATGTCTTTAAGGTCGTCGTCTGTGTGTGTGTGAATGCGTGCGTGCACGTGCGAATGTTTTATGCAGGTTGTATTTGAAATATTCACACATCGTCACATGGTTTCGGAAAGGGTGACCGAGCAGTCAACAACGTATTATTTGGTCGCCAAATATGTTATGCAAGGTAACCATTCACTTCTAGGCAGTATGGGCGGATGAACCGTGTTACCGGAAGAACGCGTATGCATTCCATTACTGAGATTTTCCAAAAATACCGGGAGAATTGTCATTTTTACCTTCCCCGAATGTGATCTGGGATAGCGTAGTTATAGTTAGTGACTAGGGTAAGGGCTGGACGATCCCTCGTTCGAATCTGGGCAGGAACAAGAGATTTTTCTCGTCCCCTTAATGCCCAGACCAGCTGTAGTCCCCACACATTCTGTTGTTGGGTGGGTAAATCAGCGGGGTGGTGAGGCTTACCACCAGCCTCTAAATAATGCCGAGATTAAGAATGAGTGAAGTTACACCCTCTCCTCACCCTACAGGCCCTCATGGAGTGTGCAAGGAAAACTTCATCCTTTTTGTTTTCACGTGTACCGTCGCTGAGTTTATTTTATTGGACAAGAAGATGGGGCCAGTTATTCGTGTCGCACTGGCAGCACACCATTCTCCAACTTCAGTGTCATGTAAGGACATCTCGTGTAATTAGTCAGGTGTTAAATGACGACTGGTATCTGTTGTTTTGACTTTTTACGTGACAATTTAAAAATGTGCCTGTAAAATAAGTTAGCAGTAGAGAGACTTTATCACTACACGCCTCTTCATCAAATCAGTTACAAAACCGTACTCCTGCAAGGAAGATTATTGTGTATGGACGACTTTACTTATGCCACTGTTATGTAATGTTTCTTCTGAAGGTACACATCGTCTTCGCTCTAGCTTCTTCTTTAAGAAAGAACCAGTGTGAAGTTCTGTTCACAAGTCGACGTATTTGTTAATATCGGAGGGGAAACCAACTCCCAAATTTTTTACACTTTTATAGGGTGTCTAACATATGGGTTTAGACAATGAATACCCTCTCTGAGACTCCGTACCTCATGCAAGAACAGTAGTTTGCTTGTGTTGCGCGCAGCGTAGGAGACTGGACCGCCCTGAAGTCTGGTCGGTATGCATGATTAAGCCTTTTGTTAATGCTACATAAGTGCAGACACAGCGAACACTCAAACGAAAAACGACTAATACGTAGGCCGGTGAGTTAGGGCTAGCGCGCAGGGGAGGTTTTCCGGGCGCGCGGAAATTCGGCCGCAGCGGCTATATAATTGCCAGTATTTATTGGGGAGCGCACGAGCGGAAAAAAGTTCGCTAGCGAATGTCAGTCCTTGACAAAAATTATATGCAAACGACAGTACAGTTTTAGAAGACTGTAGTTTGTTCATTACTGTTTCGTTTCCGAAAAAAAAAAGCGAAGAAGGAAAAAGTAGGTTCATCAATAAATCAGCCAAAGACCGCTAAAGGCCAGCTTCATAAAATATACCAGAACTGTATCCCCCCAAAAATATTTTCCACTTCAATAATTAATTTGTGTGTGTCAGAATAGCCCGTTTCGCTATTTTCAGCCACTGTGAGATGGACGAAGAAGCCGATAGGCTATACCCGATAGTTGATGTAGAATGTAGAACTGAAAATACCCCAGCGCGGTGATTTGGCCGCTCGTGCGCGTACGGGCACTTGTTTATATTTGTTTCTTTTGCCGTAGCGGCGAACGCTTCGCAAACAGACTGGAGCAGGTTGCGTTTTAAAACCGCCGCGGTAAAGACGGTTCCCAACATTCCAAGTTGCCACTACATGCTTCTCATGTAGCCCTACCGACTTAAATCTAGTGGTAACCAATTTCATGTTTTGTTTACATGTAAAATAACCACTGCCACCGGGTAACAACCCAATTGCAGTAAATAAATAAATATGAATATAAATTCGCTGCTCGCGAGACTCATTTACGTTAACGTATTCTGTCGAAGGCGGTTGAACACCCGCAACCGCTGAGCAGCCAAAAACCGCCTGTGCACGCTAGCCCTTTCCCGCTAGTGTGGGATCCGCATTTGATGGTACAGAACGTTCTGGGCATTCTAGGACAATCCCCTTTTCGCATTGGAGTCATTGTTTGTTAGTTGCGATTGTTCTGTGCTCGTGACAGGAAAAAACAACCAACACAGAGAGAGGTGCGATGCCATGGGATTGCTCGTGCACGTAATGTGGCGAGATGAGAACTCGTCCGAAGGCTGAGCGTGGGAAATATGGTACGTCCGAGCTCCGGAAAGCTGGAATTGATTTTGTCGCGTATTTTCGTACGAGTCTCTTTCCAGAAATAGCTCGAGACAGCTCCTTAGACATTCGGCCTCCGATTCCTGTGTGCCCTTCCTGTATCATACTGCCTAGAGCATCTTTAAATAAATCAAGGATTATTGACATTTATGCACTAAAAGAATCGTGTTTTAGTGACACGGTAGTCGAGACGTAAGTAGTTGTCTTCACTCAGGCTAGTATAAAATGCGGTCGGGCTTCGTTCGGTCGCGGGTAACACAGTTCAAGGTAAACTGCAGGGCTGGGTTCAGTGCTTCTCGGACCAGTCTGAGTAAAATGTTAAGATTTCTGTCCGTGTGGACTGTAAATTGGCAATTCATATGAAATAAGTAGGAAAATGTTAAGCGCAACGTCGCAACTTCTCCGGGTCATGCCTCTATCTTCAGAAGTCTGTCCAGTGTACTCCCGTCTGTCTTAACGCGCTTTTTAAGGCTGTAAATAAGCTGGTCACTAATACGGTTGACGTTGCTACAATTTTTGGCGTGAAATTGCTTTATCATTGCAGCGTGTACACTGTATTACGGACAGGCTCTGTCATGACGTTTCATTAATTAGCGATGTGCCGGTCGTGCTTTTATGTTCATGGATTTTAGTTCAGCATTAGTTTGATTTGAAACATTGTGAACACTTCCGAATCTAACAAATGCTTTTTTCAAACATCGCAAATTACGCAAATTTGATGTCGTATCTTGCAAGTTTGTGTCGACGAGGATTTGCAATAATGGAAATTCGCCATTGCTTAGAAGTGGATCACTAAATTGTCTCTGGGGGACTGCGGTAGCACAGTGGTTAAGGTGTTGTGCTACAAATCGGAAGGTCGCTGGTTCGACCCCACCTGGTGTCGGTGGATTTTTCATTGACCCTGGGGTCGACTCAGGCGGCAGGTGCGTAAGGCTGACAACCTTAGCACCATCCTGTGCCCTTGTCACGAAATCTGGGGGCCTTAACGTCCTGGAACCCTCTGGGCCTGTCCAGGTCTGTAATGGGACTGCTTGAAAAATTGTCTCTACATACTGATATGTAATACTTTTATCCTCTTACTATACTCGCTAATGGTTTTTGAAGATGCTACGTAAAGGTGAGTGTAAAGTTCACCCTAGAACAGGCCATAGGCACCCAGAGGGCGAATAGAGGTATAACTCTGCTCATTCTTTAACCTCGGCGCTAATGGGGGTGCATGGTCAACTCCACTCCCTGCCCGCTTTACCCCCGGGGAGGAGACCTGGTACTGGGGGCTGGGTGAGCCCTGCGGCCGGTCTGGATGTGTGCGGAAAATTCTCGCCCCACCGGGATTAAGCACTTAATTTGTAAATTATTACAGTAGTACATAAATTTTGTCGAACTATGTAATTATATATATTTACATTTATTTAGTAAGTCACAATTACGGTACTTACAGAATTGTATCCAGCACTCATCTCTCGAAGTTAACCCTGCAATCGTATAATGTAACCAACAAATGCACCTTTGTTAAACTAATATTCTAATTTTTACCCGAGGGTTCGAAACACGTAGAAGACATGTAAAAATTAAAATATTAGTTTAATAAAGGTGCAGTTTGTTGGCTTTTGTTATTCGATTATATTACAATGTACGGTGCAAAATCATAAAATCAGCCCTGCTAGTATACGATGTTATTGAGGATCAAGGTGGGAGTATGGTCAGCTTTTATGCATTTTCAGTGTTGAAGAGAATTAATTAAATCGTAGACTGCTCGCCATATATTAGGAGGGTCCATTGAAGGTGAAGAAGATGGCCGAGACGTTGAGATAGATACTTGGCCGCCAAGCTACATTCATACAGGTTTTAGCAGGAAGATCTGAAGGAAGGTGACCACGTGGAAGAAAATGCGTCGATGGGAGGACAGTATTAAGACGGGCGTTACGAGAAGTAGGTTGATGGGTTGTGTGCGGACTGCTGCTGCTTCAGGGTAGATAGAGGGACTGGCTGTTGTGAATACGGGAATGAAACTGCGGAAACATTAAGTGCGGGAATTTCTTGACCAGCAGTTAACTTGGCTTTTCAAGAGGGACCGTTAAGCCGGCTGTCAACAGTGGTCTCTCAAACACATGACAGTACTACGTGAGGAACATTCTCGCTCGACTGCCGCGTCACTTCGTGCATTGATGGCCACTGTGCGCACATACACGGTGAATTAATTAAAAATAGTTTATCGTTCTGTTACAGGGGACCGCTTCGTTAATACTATAACGTTATTTTTGCCTTCTTTATGCCGCTGTGGTACTGCGTCCAAATCAGCCCTGGGGCCCACCCGTACAGTGAGTACGGGGTCACTTTTCCGGGGGTAAAGCAGCTGCGACGTGGCGTTGCTCACCTACCCCCATCTAGTGCCGAGGTTAAAGAAAGAGTATAGCTATACTAATACTCCCTCGTTGGGCCTAAATGGCCTGTTGTAGGGTGAAATTGGCTTTCAATATTAACTAGTAAGGCAATCAACAAATCACACGGAACTCGCAAAATATCTTCACGAAGAGTGCAGTAAAATAAATAGTTGTTAGCAATTCGTGTGTATGCTTATGCACAAAACTTTCTTTCCTTTGTCTATTAGGTGTCAGCATAATTACAGAGGGTGAATTAACCGGAATTGCTTCGCATTACATACATTTTTTAAGTTGTTTTATGATGAAAGACAGGCTTATGTTTTCTTGTCTTTGTTGTTTGCTCATTAATAGCTTTAGAAGTACTTTAAGGATTTTAATGAAATTTAGTATTGAATATGTGCCACTAGAGGCAACATTGCCTCTGTTTTTACGATTGGTCTCAGTACAGTGCCAGCATGGCATGCAACATGTGAGCTAGTTTTGCACTATGTAATGGAGGATGTTAAAGTTTGGATGATAGTGTGGCTTTGTAAACTGCACCATGTTGCTCCTTGGTCATTCTGGATCAAAGTGAATAGTTGTGTTTGCTTATATGTATTAATTATTATTGGCTATGACTATATAATGTAGCGTATAATATTTAAATTAGCAGTGGATGTAATACAGCACAGTTGACCATAAACAACAGGGTGACAGTAAACTGTGTGGTGAACAAACTGTGCACAACAGAAATCTGTCAGGGAACAAAGGAAAATTCCATTACAGTAGTCTTGTCTCCTGGAATTTAGAGTGGCCAGACCTGTTCTTGAATATCCCTATATTTTTCTGCGGTAGTTTATTTTAACAAGAAAATGGCTGTAAGACTAATGTTACATTCTTTCTTGTGGTATCTGGCGAAGGCTGTGTCATGGTGTATTTATGTTGATAATTAATGGCTTAATAATGTGTTCTTTACACATAACTTTTTGTCTGATACTGTGTAGTAGTCTGCTGTATGGCAGCTTTCTTCATAAAACACCAAAGTGGAACATGATGTTAAAATTAAGGAATAATGGAAGTTGAAATAAAAGTAAATATCTCATAATTCAAAGTCGTGTTTCATGTTTAAAAGTTTCAGACTTTTGTATAGGTACATTAGGCACTACACCAGCTGCTGACAGGACTCTTGGTACTGTTGTCACGAGTCCACATGCCACTTTTGTTTGATATTCATGTGCTTATTTCTGGACTTCTTGCTATGTACCATTTCCCATTACTAGGAACAACTATATCAGCTACATATGTGATGTGTTGTCAAGTGATGTGCTATCAGATTTGTTGGGCATGTTTCATTATCAGGTGTCCCAATCCCAGTACTGTGCAATTGAAGTTCCTATTAAAATGTTTTTTCATCATGACTTCCTGATGTGTCTGTTTAGTTGTGTTGTCATTACTACTTTTGTATTTAAATAATACTAAAATCTATCTGTGGATATAATATTTTGCACAATGGTGTTCTTGTCAGTTGCATTTTTTACATTTCACAACTAGTAGGTCATTAAGAAATATCTTGGATATTTCAGGCTTCCACTGAAGTGTAGCTGAGGTAATCATGCTGGGATGTTACACAACACAAGTTGGCAGTTTGTTTGCCTTTGTTTCAGGACAACGAATCAGCCCATCTTGAAGGGTCAAGCAGTCCAAGAAGAAATTCTCTTTGGACTGCTTGACCATTGTCCCAAAATATCTGACTGCCAACATGTGCTGTGTAATGCCACAGAAAAAGAATGACCTCCAGAAATACTTTCTGTAATGTAATGTCTGAGAGGCCTGAGTCTGTAATGTAATGTGTCAGAGGTCTGAACCTGTGTAGTATCACCACCATATCATCATCATCATCCCGTCACTACCGCCTTGTTATGACTATAATCATTAGTGTTATTGTTTTTATTTCTATCATCCTAATCATTATCATCTATCATTGTCATCATATAATTAATCTGTCTTCATATTTATGGAGTAATGGCTGATATCTATTTCTGGGTGTTGATGTTCAGCATTGGATTTATTTATTTGTGTATTCATTCATTTTCAGGGACCAGGGCCTGGGACGAGTACAAATCAACCACCACAACCATTCTTTGCACCACAGGGTTTGCCACCAGGATATCCACCGCCACATTTTGGCCATGGAAGTGCAATGCAGCCAGGTGTTATGGGACATGTTCCTCCACCAGCACAGCAGGGTAAGTTAATTGTGCTTACAAGATGATTCTCATTGAATGCTGCACTTGGAGGTGGTGTGGGGAAGATATGCAGTGACTGCCTGTATGTGAGGAGAATGCTATTGTGTTTTACATGAAGTTTGGCTTGATAATAATCTGCCAATTCTATGTGCTGTTGTAAATTGGTGTACAGACTTCTTAAAAGTAAACAAAAGTTCTCAAAGCTGTCTGCAGGTAATTCTAGATGCTGCTTATTGTCTGTATAATGTTCAAACTTAACAGCATCTGTCAACTACTTCAGTACAACAATAATACTGATTTTAGAAGGAGAAAAGTGTTGGAGTATCAGGAGCAGTGTCCAGGCACATCTGTTGTTTTGGGGTTTGTATGGCCTGGTACTCTTCTTGATGAAGAAGCATCTAGTAGGTGATAAATTTTGCTTCCTCATGTGACAATATTCTCTTGTGTTTCTTCAGTCTAAAGTAATAATACCCTTTCCATCATTTTAGTTCCTGTAACAGAAAATCAGTTTCTATTGTCCCAAAATTGTTTCCAGAAGATGGTTTGAATTTATTTGGTGCAGACAAAGCATTGTACTTCCATAGTTGTTAGTCTCAATTATATTCTTAGAAGTTTAACAAAACGTAACTTCATCCGTTTTGACACCCATCTGTCAGAATTCAAGGTGCTCATGTAGAACTGTTTCCCTCTGCAGTGTTTTCGACAGTTTCTTGTTATTTTGATGAGATTACAGGTCTCAGCAAGTTCAGTGTTTGCATCCAGGAGGGCAGCTGCATGACATATCATCAGGCAAGGCCTTCGAACCTTCTTGGAAAGTGCACATCATTGAGGCACACTGGTTCAAGAGTATTCATCTTGAATGCTGCACAAATGCCATACATACTGGCACACTGTCATTGCTGAAATATTTATGTTTGCTTATGTATCATCCCTCAGCCACAGTCAAGTCAGAAACAGTTTTGAGGTGTCCTAAGAGTCTGCCATGGTATTGTGTGGATGATTGTGCCATACTGGCAGTTAGGATAATTGTGTTAAGTTTTCTGTGGCGATGCTTCTGAATATCGACTCAGATAGTATCTATTGTTTCGTCCAGAAGAAGGTCACATGCATTTCTGCTTCTTCTCCAGCCATGAACCTGCTGTTTGAAATCTGTTCCCCATTTGATGTATTGTTGTTTCTGGACGAACTTAAATAGTGGGAGACTGTTCTGAATTTTCTGTTATACTTTTGAAGGACCCTTCTTCGTGGTCTTGGTTTCAACAATAAACACATTGTGTGTGACACTATGTACTTCCTTTATATAGGCAAAAAAACCCATTGTTATGAAGTAATTACAGTGTGAGACTGACTACATGTGAGTGGCCACTAGTATCAGGAAATGAGTGTGTGACAGTGCAAACCCATTAACATTGTCAGGTTAGTTCCAAGATATGAGAGTCCCTGTGTATTAAGACCTTTCACTTTCATACTCTTGCAGCCGTGACATTTTTTGAGTCAGCTTCTCTTCCTGCTCTCTACATGTTTTTGTAACACTGTCGTTCATAATCTGTGCATAATAAATATTTCATATTTGGTGTTATTTTGGTGATTTTTCTGGTGAAAAGACTCATGTGTTTTAAACTTGTTTTCTCAGAAGGTGATCCTGCATTTTAGGAGTTAAGAAAGTGTGTAGTATGTGTTGAAGAAAACAATTTAAGAATATGCTAATGGGTGTGTTCAGAAATGGTGAGGCAGACAGGCCACCTAAACAATAAGTTTAAGTGCTTGCACCTGGAAGTATTAGTTTCAAGATTCTGTCTTCAGACTTTCAAAGTGGAAGTTTGGGTGTACAGAATGAATGCAAAGCCCACCAGCACCAGTATTCTCTTGTTGGTTTTTGGCTATGAGACATGCATATCACATGCAACTAGCAAGTTGCTGTGGTATTAACAGATTTGCCAGCCTACATGTTTTGGATGTGCTGAGTTTGAATACCAACTAAGCAACTACCTCTCCTGACTGAGATTATTTATTTTTGTTATTGTTTCTGGGTGAAAGCTGGCATAGGACAGTACTTTTAAGTGCTCCCTTTTCAAAACATTCCATATATTTTTGTGCAGTTCATGATAATAACAACTGCATCATCAGCCATGTTGGTGATGCTTAATTCAACTCTGGAGGGAATTAAAATGTGGCCTCCTTGGAAGAAATTTTGGAGGTTATTTTCTGAAATTATCCAGTCATACCACAGTAAGGTTTATGGTGTGATAAGCAGTTTCATGAAATCCTGTGATGTTTTTGAAGTGTATTATTTAACAATGCTCTTGATTGCTCAGATTAAATAGTATCACTTCAGTGATAGGGAATGAACAAGTATGGAGGACCAGTGGAATGATATTGATGGGAAAATGGAAGAATGGGGGGGGGGGACTGTTGCTTTGCTACTTCGTCCACCCTTAATCCCATGTACTGGCCTGGGATCAAAGCCATGCCTTCGTGGTGAGAGACTGGTGACTAACTTCCTGAGCCATGGCACAGTCCCATGATACAGCCATGATAACATTGTTTCTTGTACTGTTCTTACACAGGACACTCGCCACCGCCACCGCATAATTTCAAGGATGAGAGGACACAACGTCAGTATATCAAGTTGAAAAAGAAGCTGGAGCAGAAGCATATGAGAGGAGATGGTCTTAGTATTGCCTCCTCACAACTCACACCACCTATCTCTCCCAGGAAAGGTAGGTAATAAGAGAGCTTTCGCTGCATAAGGCATGTGTGTGTGTGGGTGTGGGTGTGGGGGGGGGGATCCCATCTGTAATTACAAAGGCATTTAATGCATCTGCTTCTCAGTTTTTTTTTGTCACAGTGCTGTCAGCATAATTAATGTTTAGGGAAATATTAATTAGTCATGATAATAAGCCCAAAATCTGTGATGAAATTGGCAGTGGGTATGGTCTCTGCTCTTTATCTCTATATACTGTTCTTGTTTTGTGTTGTGTGAGTGAGTTGAGTGAGTGAAAGAATTAAGTAATAATATACAAACATCAAAGACCAATATATTTTGGTTAGCAGCTATTATCAGGGATCAAAAATCATTATATGGAACAGTTTTATAGACCATAAAATTAAGTTAAAAGTTAAAATAAGATGGAGGGACCAAATTCATCTTCAAAGACAGGAAAAGGCTTAGTAGCCTAAACCCATGAAGGTTAAGCAGAAGAAGAAGAAAAGTTAAAATACATGAAATTGTAAAATATATGTGTAAGTTGTGTACAAGGGGTGTGTTAAAGAGTTAATGTTGAACTGTCTGAAACAAGAGTCATACATCCGTAAGCAATATAAAGGTACAGGTACAGCAAAATCTGTACAGTCCCATAGGGTTCCAGGAGGTTGCAGCTCCCAGATGTCTAGACAGTCAGCACATGAAAGTGGTAAGGTTGTCAGCCCTGCACACCTGCCACCGTCAACTCCCAGGACCATAGTGCAGCCAGAAAGATTATGTCAATGAAAAATTCCAATTATACCATCTAAAATCACACCCACAACCTTCCAGCTTATAGCGCAATGCCTCAACCAACATACTTACTCCATGGTGCAGAGTCCTTCTTGAGAAGCTAACTGGTTTGCAGCTAGTCAAGAGATTCCCCGCATTTCACAGAACC